>Ga0256831_1000174_pt1 | contig 33867 bp, 32 predicted proteins | sample 132544metaG_FD_189087 | JGI IMG/M metagenome (GOLD analysis project Ga0256831, IMG submission 189087) | Hydrothermal vent microbial communities from Lau Basin, Pacific Ocean - 132-544 | ecosystem: Environmental > Aquatic > Marine > Hydrothermal vents | place: Pacific Ocean: Lau Basin | collected...
TTAAAAGATAGCTTTCGTTATTTTTAACCCCAACGGATATTTTAAATAATACGGGGTATTTTATGTATCTTTGTCACAAATAAATTATATCAATGGCGATTATAAAAAATATTAGAAACTTTTCAATTATAGCCCATATCGATCATGGCAAAAGCACTTTGGCCGACCGCTTGTTAGAATATACCGGCTCGATAACCGACCGCGAAAAACAAGCACAAGTTTTGGACGATATGGATTTGGAACGTGAGCGCGGTATCACCATCAAAAGTCATGCGGTGCAAATGGATTACCAATATCAAGGAGAAGCCTATAAACTTAATTTGATTGATACGCCGGGACACGTTGATTTTTCCTATGAAGTGTCACGGGCTATCGCCGCTTGTGAAGGTGCTCTGTTGGTGGTCGATGCCGCACAAGGCATTCAAGCGCAAACCATTTCTAATTTATATTTAGCACTCGAAAACGATTTGGAAATCATTCCGGTACTCAACAAAGTTGACCTGCCGAGTGCCAAGCCCTTGGAAGTTACCGACGAAATTGTTGACCTGTTGGGTTGCGACCCCGATGATGTCATATGGGCAAGTGCCAAAACAGGTGAAGGCGTTGATAAAATAGTCAAAGCCATTATTGAAAAAATTCCACCGCCGCAAGGTGATCCGCAGGCACCTTTACGCGCCCTGATTTTTGACTCGGTCTATAATCCTTATCGCGGTGTCGAGGTTTATTTTCGGGTTTTTGACGGCAAAATAAAAAAAGGACAAAAAGTCAAATTTATGGCTACTGACAAGTCATATAATGCTGATGAAGTAGGTTTTTTAAAGCTAAAACAGTTGCCGGCTAATGAAATTACGACCGGCGATGTCGGTTATTTAATATCCGGAATTAAAGATGCCCGCGAGGTAAAAGTGGGGGACACCATTACTGATGCAGACAATCCGACAGAGAAACCCATCGAAGGTTTTGAAGATGTCAAACCTATGGTATTTGCCGGTGTTTATCCGGTCGAAACAGATGAATATGAAGAGCTACGCAACGCCATGGAAAAGCTGCAACTCAATGACGCGAGCCTTACCTTTGAACCAGAATCATCGGCAGCATTGGGTTTTGGGTTTCGGGCCGGCTTTTTGGGTATGTTGCATTTAGAAATTATCCAGGAACGTTTGGAACGTGAATTTGATATGAATGTGATTACCACCGTTCCTAACGTCTCTTATCATGCTTATACTAAAAAACATCCCGACAAACCCATTGTTGTAAACAACCCTTCAGAACTACCCGAACCCTCGGGTTTGGACCGGGTGGAAGAACCATATATCAAAGCAACAATTATAACTAAATCTGATTTTATTGGCCCTATTATGACCTTGGCCTTGGAAAAACGCGGTGAAATTAAAAACCAGGTTTATTTGACCCAAGACCGTGTAGAATTAACTTTTGATATGCCGCTGGCAGAAATCGTTTTTGATTTTTATGATCGATTAAAAACGGTTTCCAAAGGTTATGCCTCTTTTGATTACCACCCTATAGGCATGCGAAAATCCAAACTCGTTAAAGTTGATATTCTGCTTAACGGACAGGTTGTCGATGCGCTTTCGGCTTTGGTACATGCAGATAACGCCTATGATATCGGCAAAAAAATGGTGAGTAAACTCCGCGGACTAATTCCGCGTCAGCAATTTGATATTCCGGTGCAAGCGGCCATCGGTGCTAAAATAATTGCCCGCGAAACCATCAAAGCGCTGCGTAAAGATGTGACCGCCAAATGTTACGGAGGTGATATCTCACGTAAACGTAAACTGCTCGAAAAACAAAAGAAAGGTAAAAAACGCATGCGCCAAGTCGGCAATGTTCAAATTCCGCAATCGGCCTTTATGGCAGTGTTAAAGCTAAATGATTAACTACTCCTGAAATTAAAAAAACGCCTCAAGCGAGGCGTTTTTTAGGAGAAAAGAAATTTGGTTACTTAAAATCCGTTTCTTTTAAGGTGTTAATTTCCGCATTTTTTAAATCCAATTCCAAACTTCGCGGGCCATTAACTAAAATCATTTTCCCGGGAAGTTTAATCCCTTCAATGGTTTTATACTCCTTATAAAGAACCGGCCGGCTAATGTCATGACCTTTCATTTTCATATGTTCCACTTTTTTGTCTTTTAAGCCGGTTTTGGTATTAAAAAAGTATTCTATGCCATCTTTATCAACAATCACATAATAATCATTTCCATCAAAATTGGCCATATGATCCAAGTGTCCGGTTTTGATTAAATCTATTTCAGAAAATGGTCGCGTTTTTTGTTTCATTTTTTCTATTTCCTCAGGCTTGGCAGCAACTGTTTGTCCACGGACCGTACGGGTAAGATTTTTACCGTCAAAAACTTCTTTACTCATTACCATACCCATGGCTTCCATTTGTGTCATATACTTATTGGGGGCCATGCTTGCAACAATCAATTTTAACGGAACATTTTGCATTTGGCCTTCATAAGTAGTTTTGACCGATTTTACATTTTTGACAGCTTTTTGACCACCAATAGCTTCTATATAGTTATTAATAACGGTTTGCGTTGTGACGCCTGCCGGTATTTTTTGATTCATTTTGGGTGCTTGCGCCGGTTGGCCGTATTTGTCATAAAATTTGACTTTGTAACCTGCTTTTTTTAAGCCGGGAACAGTCGTGTTAGCATTGCCCGCAATGACGATGCGTGCTTGGTCTGGGTGCAAATATTTTTGTGCAGCTTGTTGGATATCGTCAACTGTGACGGCATCTAATTTTTGCAAAAAAGTTTCATAGTAATCTTCAGGCAAATTGTTGACATAAATATTATAAGCCTGGTTGGCAATGGTCGAAGGACGTTCCATTTGTAAAATAAATTGTCCTAAATATTTTTGCTTGTTATTATACAAAACTTTCGGATCGACTTTTTCGTTACGTATTTTGTTTATTTGGTCCATCGTTACCACTACAGCGCTATCGGCTACAGCATTTCGCACACTGGTTGATGCTTTAAATAAATCGCCATACTTATAAGTGCCAAAATGACTGCCGGCGCCATAGGTCCAGCCGTGTTTTTCGCGCAGTGTCATATTGAGATAAGAGTTGAAGTCGCCCCCTAAAATGGCATTCATTAACAAGACTTTTGGGTAATCCGGATTGTTTTTTCGTATATCAGACCGATGTGCCACAAAAATTTTTGACTGCTCTGCATTTGGCATATGGACAAAATCAACTTCTGTAGAAGGAACATTGTTAATGGACGGTAACTTTTCTTCCGGCAAGTCTTTTGCAGTCCAATGACCAAAATTGTCTTTTGCCATATTTTTTACCTCCGCTGCATTTACATCGCCAACAATAATTAAGTAAGCATGGTTGGGAATAAAACTTTTAGCATAATAGTCTTGAACGTCTTTTAATTTCACGTTTTTAACCGTTTCAATACTGGGAACTTCTCCTAAAGGATGCTTGCCATAAGCCAACTTTGTCATGACCCGTTGTGCTGCAGCAGGTGTACTTTTTTCAGATGACTTAAGGCCTTCAATCAGTTTTTTCTGTTCTTTGGCAAATTCTTCTTGATTGAACTGTGGCTGTAAAGCTTGATCGGCTGTCATTTTTAAAATTTCAGGAAAATATTTGCTCAACGAATTAATATTGAAGCCACCATCATAAATATTGACATTGGCACCATAAAAATCGACTTTTTTATTAAATTCATCTTTGCTCATATTTTTAGAACCACTCCCTAATAAGGCGCTTAGCAAGTCATCGGCTCCTTTTTTATCACCTAATTTCATTGGTGGATTATCAATGCGCAAGCTGGCATTTACACGGGGTAATTTATGATTTTCGACCAAGATAACAGTCAAGCCGTTGGGCAATTTAAATACTTGCGGTTTTTTAAATTTTATAGCGGGTGCTTTTTCAGCTTTTGGCATTTGATTGATGTCATCTATTTGCATAGTCGTTGGTTTCTTCGGTTTATCTACTTTGTTACTGGCACAAGCAAAATTTAGCAAGACTAATAGAAGGGGTAAAATATAGGTTAGTTTTTTCATTTTTTCAATTTTTTATCAGCTTCTTTTTTGGGTAAATATTTCAAGACAACACGGTGATTTTTATCTAAATATTTTTGAGCGGCTTTTCGCAGGTCTTCCCGTGTAATACTCTTGTAAATGTTTAATTCTTTGTTTATCAGGTCTGTGTCACCATATAAAACATGGTGTCTTGCCAAATTGTTGGCGATTCCTTGCATGCTGGTATTGGTATTGACAAAATCGTTTTCAACTTTGTTGAGCAATTTTTGGTAATCTTCTTGCGAAATTAAATCGGTTTGCAATTTTTCAATTTCTGCATCGATGTCTTTATTGAGTTCTTCCAAAGGCGTTTGGTCATTTAGCGGAATGGCAAAGATGATATATGTACCATAATCTTCTTGACTGAGGTTAAAGGCACCGACTGTCAAGGCTTTTTTCTCCTGATCGACTAATTTTTTGTACAAAACGGAACTTTTGCCACTACTGAGATATTTAGAAATAAGATCCAAGGCGTAGGCATCCCGCTCTTTCATAGACGGTGTTAAGTAAGCTTGCATAATAGCCGGTTTCTGAATGTTTTTATCATAATAAACCGCCTGTCGTTCCTTTTCAATAGGTGGTTCAATAATTTTTTCGCGTTTGATTTCGGCTCCTTTTGGTATGGTGCTGAAATATTTTTCAATCAGTTTTTTGGTTTTGGCTTTGTCGATGTCGCCGGCAACCACCAAGGTGGCATTGTTGGGCACATAATATTTATGATAAAATGCTTTGAATTCATCTAAAGAAGCGGCATCTAAATCAGCCATTTTTCCAATAGTCGTATGTTTATAAGGGTGTTTGGTAAAAACATTTTCTTTAATAGCTTCCATAAAATGCCCGTAGGGTTGATTGTCATAGCGCAAACGTTTTTCTTCTTTAACCACTTCATTTTGGGTGTCAACACCTACTTGATTGATGACGGCATGACGCATGCGTTCGGCTTCCATCCAAAGTCCTAAAGCCAGGTTGTTTGAGGGTAGCACTTCGTAATAATAAGTGCGGTCGTCAGTGGTGTTGGCATTGTTTTGTCCACCATGTGAACTGACTATTTCCATCCATTTTCCGCGCGGTATATTTTTTGTCCCTTCAAATAACAGATGTTCAAAAAAATGCGCAAACCCGGTACGGTTGGGTTTTTCGTCTTTGGCACCTACATGATACATTACGCCCACTGTAACAACGGGAGCCGTATGGTCTTCGTGCAGAATAACATGCAAGCCATTGGGTAAATCATATTCTTCGTAATCAATTTTTTGCGCCATAAGCGGATTTATTTGGGTGATTAATAGAATAATAAATAAGAATTTTAAGTGTTTCATCTTGTTCTTTTTAAATTATTTTTTGGGTTTAGCAAAAACGGCGGGAGCCGGTTGCGGTGGATTTATTTTCAGGTCATTTATTTGCAAGGTCATTACCGGATTGCCATCAATTTTGGTAATGATTTTGGTCGGAAATTTAAGGCCGTCAAATGTTTTATAATCTTGGTTTTCCGTTAGCGCTAAATGACCATCTTTTTTTATTTCGACTGCATACAGCAAATGTGTTTTAGGGTCGAAATAAGCAAAGATGTCTTGTATATTTTTTTCAACGGGTTTTGCCAAAATTAAATGGACTTTGTCGTAGGTTTTGCCCTCTAATTTTTGTTTGCCAAGATATTTTAGTTTATGACCGGCTTTTTTGTATTGATAAAAATAACCAAATAAATTTTCGGCTTTCTTCTTAAAAACATTGGCTAAACTATCCGGAATGTCTTTGTAGCCGAAACTGGCATTGTCAAAAACAAAACCTTTTTGTCCGTCAAAAGCCACCATGGTCATATCTTGTCCCATCAAATTCATTTTGGTATACATCTGTCCTTTTGTGTTTTGATAGGATTCCATGGGAAATTCCATCCCGTTTGAAATCATTTTGCCTTTTTGTAAAATGGCTTGTACTTGGTTTAATTTCTCGCCACCAATGGCTTTATAATAATTTTGAATGATGTTTTCGGCTGATTGTGCCGAGATGATTTGACTGATAATCCAGGCAAAAAGAAAAAGGTTTTTTTTCATAATATTTTGTTTAAAGATTGTTTTTATTCAACGATAAAAGTACAAAAATGTTACGTAACATTTATCGCTTTAACGATAATTTATCATTTTACTTTATAGAATAAAACCAAGGAGTCATCAATTAATTTTAAGCACAGATCAATTATTGTCATTTTTTTATGATTTGATGTTTATATTTGATAATGTAATGAAAACATCATGCTTTTTTTAAAGTAAACTTAAAACTATTTATATGATTGATCTCATTCAACGCCGTTTTTTACCATTTTTTCTCTTGTTTTTATTTAGTTTGGGGTACATTACTTGTACGGTGCCTCCGCAGCCGTCTCCCGGTGATCAAACTGAAGAGCCTTGTGCTTACGCAGTGTCATATATAATTGATGGTGTTGCTTTTGCTCATACCGAAACGGCAATAAGGGCTGACATCTGGCCGGCTGACACCTACGCTGTTCATAAAAAAGTTTATAGTGTATGGACAGACCAAGCGCCACAATTTTTTTTCTACACCTCGGCTTCCAAGCAAGATGAAATTTCCTCACATGCCGACAATTGGCAAAGTCAGCCCGGTACACGCCTGAGTTTAAATAGCGTGGGTTTAGAAAGTGCCGGTTTGACTTTCAAAATAGAACAAGAAGCCTTTAAAGCCGGTGATATTCTAAAAATTTCTTTTTCGGGCACAACGGCGCACGGCTTAAAAGTAACCAATGGTTTGATTTGTGCCACTATTGATGTGGTTCAAGAAAATCAGTGAGCAAACAGGTGAGGTTAAGCCGGATAATTACTGCCTGAATAAGGCGGTACATAAAATAATTTCAGGCGTAATTTTTTTATAATACAAATTAATTTTATTTGATTTTACTTGCGCTTGCCCAGTGAAATGGTACGGGTCTATATGTTGTACGACTATATCTTTTTTTAACGACAAGCCTTTTTCGCCTATTAATTTATAAATACTTTCTTTGGCTGTCCATAACCATAAATATGGATTTTCTTTTGAGGTGTTGAGTATAAAATCACTATCATTGACAAATTTGCCGGCAACTTTTGCCAATTTTTTTTGATTTTGTTCAAGGTCAATGCCTACCTTTTGCGATAGCACCATTATGGCCAGATAGTTTTTACTGTGAGTAATAGAGATGTGCTGTCCACTATTTAGAACCGGTTTGCCTGATGGTAAATAGCTCAGTTGTTCAAAGTAATGGTATTGTTTCAACAAAATTTGTTTAGCCAAAAATTGCTTTCGTTGTTGTTTGTGTTTATATATCAAGCTTTTCCGTAAATTATGACGCAGACTTTTCTTTTCAAGTTCTTCAATACTTTCTGTTAAGTGCCAAATGTATAAAAAACCATCATGGCATTTTTGAACGGGCAATATTGGCATTGAAATTGTTTTAAAGGCAAAGATACAGAATACTTTCAAATTGATTTTTTGCGCTATCTTTGTTCGATAAAATTGTAAAACCAATGGCTTTTTTATTTTATTTTCTGATATTTCCACTGATTTTTTTCTTCTCACGCTTGCCTTTTTGGTGGCTTTATCGATTGTCTGATCTATTTTATCTTATTGTGTATAAGCTTATTGGCTACCGAAAAAAAGTGGTGCGGAAAAATTTAAAATTAGCTTTTCCGGATAAAACGGCAGCCGAAAGAAAGCAAATAGAAAAAGCCTTTTACAAGCATTTTACCGATTTGTTTGTGGAAATGATTAAAGCTTTTAATTTATCGTTGCCTGCTATGCGACGCCATTTTGAGTATGTCAATCCTGAACTGCTTAATGCCTTGACTGAACAAGGAAAAAATATTGTTATGGTAGGTAGTCATTATGGCAATTGGGAAGGTTTGATTGCTCTGGCCCCCAGTGTGAAAGCTTTGCCAATAGCTACTTATTTAAAAATCAATAATCCGTATTTCGAAAAATTTATGCTTAAAAACCGGCAACGTTTTGGTGCTAAATTGGTGGAAACCAAACAATTGAGAAAAACGCTTACTCAATTGGACCAAGCGGACAAAAAATTTATAGTAGCCTTGGTGTCCGATCAATCTCCCCAAATGCACAAAGCCAAATATTGGCGTTCTTTTTTGGGAGTGCCTGATTTACCGGTTTTTACAGGTGCAGAAGAGCTGGCTAAAAAATTTGATGCTGCAGTTGTTTTTTTTGACATTCAGAAGAAAAAACGGGGGAATTATCAAGTAAAATTTGAGTTGATTACGGATACACCCCATCAATTTCCGGATTATAAATTGACCGATCGTTTTATAGATCTGGCAGAAAAGCAAATCAAAAAACAACCGGCTTATTATTTATGGACCCATAACAGGTTTAAACACAGTGGCAAGAAAAAAGGTGGGGTTATATCTAAAAAATGATCATTTGTCAGTAGATGTTTTTCTGAAATCGTAACAAAAGTTCCGGTTGGTTATCAAATAATCAATAAATTTGTGTAAATAAAAAATCTTGCTAATGAAAAAATATGTCTTTTTTATTTCATTGTTTGTTTTGAACCAAACCTTATTAGCGCAAAATTTAATTAACACAGGCGCTTTAATTCAAGGTGGAGTGGAAGACGGTCAAAAATTGGTAGAAGCTTATATTAAACCTTTAAATAAAGCTATTGTTTTCGGGCTATCTGATGTGGACTATACACAGATACGAAGAAAACGTTCGCATCGTTTGGTTTTGTCTTTAAAACTTGCCTATATTTCTATCCCATCTACGGATTTGAACTTTGATGTCACAAAAATAGGTTTGAAAAATTTTGAACCCAAAGATCCCGGAAAGGTGATGACACCTACGGTTTTTGGCGACTCATTAAAATATGTGACGTTGGTGTCAAAAGAGAAAGATTTATTTGGCCGGCCTTTAATTGAATTTAATACCCCCGGGGGTAGTCAAAAGTCTGCCATGCCATTGCCTTTTTTAGGAGGAACTTACCGGCTTAAGTATACTAATTTATCGGTTAGTTTTATTCCTTATGTGACAGTCCCCGATTCTGATTTTAAAGTAGGAATGTTTGGAGCCGGTGTTCAACAAGATTTGGCTTTGTTTATACAAAGTTTACGCAATAAAAAATATGGGCTAAGTGTTCAAGCAGCCGGTGCTTATTTATACGGACATTCGGATTTGGATATTCAGCCCGGGCAAATTTATTCGCCGGTAACTATTTCCGGTCAGGCTACCGGGCCGTATGATAATCAGGTAGTGGATATTAATTATATAAGCCTGAATTTGGCCACTTATTTTAATTATGATTTAACCCAACATTTTAGTTTGTTTGCCGGGACAGGTTTTAATACCGGAAGTGCGCATATTCAGGTAAAAGGGACTTATCCGGTTTATGTGGCGGATCCGACAGGGACCGGTGCTGTTGTAGCGGATGATGTTTATGATCCGATTGATATTTCTGAGACTTTTTCACGGCAAAAACACATTATTGGTGCACGCGGTGACTGGTCACATTTTTACATCCAACTGAATTATAATATAGCTGATTATGGTGGACTTGGTCTTAATCTGGGCTATAAAATGCTATAATAAATTTTTTTATGAGACTTTTTGCCTAAATAAAATGAATTTTACCTGAAAATATTTGTCAAATAAAAAATAATTTATAAATTTGCACTCAATTTTGAATAAGATAAAAATATAGCGAGATGTCGAGAGTTTGTGAAATAACAGGAAAAAAAGTGATGATGGGAAACAATGTTTCGCATGCACACAACAAAACCAAAAGAAGATTTGATATCAATCTTTTTAAGAAAAAATTTTATATTCCTGAAGAAGACCGCTGGGTAACCTTAAAAGTTTCAAAGGCAGGATTAAAAATTATTGATAAAAAAGGAGTTGCTGCTGCAATTAAAGAAGCAAAAGCAAAAGGCTATCTAACAAGAAACGTATAAATTTAGAAAGAAATGGCAAAGAAATCAAAAGGTAATAGAGTGCAAGTCATCTTAGAATGTACAGAGCACAAAGATAGTGGACTTCCGGGTACTTCAAGATACATTACAACCAAAAATAGAAAAAACACCCCGGGGAGATTAGAATTGAGAAAATATAATCCCATCTTGCGTAAATATACTTTACATAAAGAAATTAAATAAACTAAGACATGGCAAAGAAAACAGTTGCAACCTTACAAACAGGTTCAAAAAAATTCACTAAAGTGATCCGTATGAAGAAATCACCTAAGACAGGTGCATATGTCTTTGAAGAAAAAATGGTAAATGCTGCGGCAGCCAAAGATTTTTTTAAGAAATAATTTTTTAAGTTATACATGATCTAAAAATCCGACCGGAATTTCCGGCCGGATTTTTAGTTTTTAAAGTCATTTGTTTTTTGCTTTAAAAAATAGTATTTTCGTCTTCTTAATTAGCTTATAATAAATATGTTTAAAAAAATATTTTCCAAACAAAAAAAAGAGAGCCTTGATAAAGGCTTGGAAAAATCCAAAAAAAGTTTTTTTGCCAAACTATCAAAGGCTGTTGCCGGCAAATCTAAAGTTGATGATGATGTTTTAGACGACTTGGAAGAAATTTTAATCACTTCTGATGTCGGTGTTGATACCACCTTAAAAATAATAGACCGGATTGAAAAACGAGTCGCCAAAGATAAGTATTTGGGCACTGCCGAACTCAACCGAATTTTAAGAGAAGAAATTGCCGGTTTGCTGGCTGAAAATGAAACTGACAGTCAGTCCAAAATACCTGATAATATTAAGCCTTATGTGATTATGGTTGTTGGTGTAAACGGGGTAGGCAAGACAACGACAATCGGTAAATTGGCGCATAAATTTAAAGCCGAAGGCAAGAAAGTAATGTTAGGAGCCGCCGATACATTCAGGGCTGCAGCCATTGACCAGTTACAAATTTGGGCAGACCGGGTCGGTATTCCCATTGTCAAACAAAAAATGGGCAGTGATCCGGCTTCTGTTGTTTATGATACCTTGCAATCTGCCGTTGCAAATGATATAGATGTTGTTTTGATAGATACAGCCGGTCGTTTGCATAATAAAATTAACTTGATGAATGAATTGAGTAAAATTAAAAAAGTTATGCAAAAAATTGTACCGGGCGCTCCACATGAAATACTTTTGGTATTAGACGGTTCAACCGGTCAAAATGCGTTTGAACAGGCAAAACAATTTACCAAAGCTACCGAGGTCAATGCTTTAGCGGTTACCAAACTTGACGGTACGGCCAAAGGCGGTGTTGTCATTGGGATATCTGACCAATTTCAGATACCGGTTAAATATATAGGAGTGGGTGAAAAAATAGATGATTTGCAAGAATTTGATAAAAATGTTTTTGTTGACTCATTTTTTAGCTTGTAATTGTTTTGAATTATTATTTTTTTTATAAATTTACGTGCTTTTATCCAAAGTATTTTTTTTAAACAGTACATTTTTTATGAAACACTTCTTATTATTGCTTATCATTTCTATTTTTATGCTCCCTGTGAGTCTTAAGGCGCAAGTGGGTATCCCGATATATCACGATTATCTTTCAGACAATTTATATTTATTGCATCCCTCCATGGCAGGGGCGAGTTCTTGTGCCAAGGTGCGTTTAACGCATCGTATGCAATGGTTTGATGTAACGGATGCACCTGCTCTGCAAACCTTTAGCTTTCAAACTCATTTGGGGCAGGAGGGGAATAATGGTATCGGCGCTATTATTTTTAACGATAGAAATGGTTATCACTCACAAAAAGGGATTCAATTGGCTTTTGCCCATCATCTTAATTTTGGCAACGGCGCTTATGTCAATAAATTATCTTTTGGTATAGCCGGCACTTTAGTTCAAAATCAATTTGATGCTACAAGTTTTGATCCGTCGCAAGTGGACCCCGCTATTGCCGGTATTGTGCAAAGTAGTATGTACTATAATATCGATTTTGGTTTATCGTACCATTTAAAAGGCTTTTTCTTTAATGCCACTTTAAAAAATGCTTTATTATCCAGTAATTCAACTTTTGGTAATGTTAATTTGCGTAATTATGTTATTTCAACCGGCGTTTATACTAATGGTAAACGTTTTCATATCGAGCCTTCCGTTTTAATTCAGTATAAAGAATTTGCCGATGATATTATATCCGATTTCAATTTAAAATTATACCGGCGTTTAGCTAACGATAACATGCTTTATTTGGGCGCTTCCTTTAGACGCGATTGGCAAGAAGACATTAATCAAAATTTTTACCAGACTTTATCGCCAATTGTGGGAGTGAATTTTGGAAAATTAACGGTAGCTTATACCTATACGTATGAAATGACACCTACACCTATCAGTACATCCGGGTTTCACCAAATAACATTAGGTTATAATTTCAATTGTTTACCTCATTTGGTCAAATTGAGTTGCCCTGAAATTTTTTAAAAAACTTTAGTTTTAATCAATTTCTTCATAATCTACAAATTCACCTTCATCGCCATTGATAGCAGCTTTTTTTTCTGTTGGTTTTTTTTCAATGTAAGTTTCGCCTTCTTTGGCTTCCGGGCGTTTTTTGTAATAAGTGTTATTAAATTGATTTTCAAAATTTTTAGCCGCTTTCTCCATCATTTTCTTTGCCATAAATGGAGCTGCCAAACGCATAATGATTTTGAAGATGTAGTAAAACACCAAAATGTAAATAATTGTTTTTAAAAGGCCAATAATCATAATACTAAGTTTTAGTAAACAAAGATAACTTATATCTCTAAAACTTGTATATATTTTTTGCTTTGTTTAACTTTCGGTTCCTAAATCATAATATGTTTTTAGAACAACTAAAGCTTTATAATTTCAAAAATTTTGATGAAAAAATATTTGATTTCGATGCAAAAATCAATTGTTTTGTGGGGTATAATGGGGTTGGGAAGACAAATGTACTCGATGCCATTTATTTTTTAGCCTTAGGCAAATCATATTTCAACCATAACATTCGTCAGATAATTAAATTTGAGGAACAAGCTTTTAGCATAAAGGGTAAATTTGATTTTGACGGAAAAACCGAGGATATCCACATAAGTTATCAGCTTGATAAGAAGAAAATAATCAAGCGGAATAACAAAACTTACGACCGTTTGTCTGATCATGTGGGGTTAATTCCTTTAGTAATGATTTCACCCTATGACCGGGACTTGATTTCTGAAAGTGGCGAAACACGACGAAAGTTTATTGATAGAATCATCTCACAAGCTGATAACCAATATTTGTCAAGCTTAATAAATTATCAAAAAATACTGGCACAGCGTAACCGGCTTTTAAAATATTTTGCCTCTAATCATACGTTTGACACCGATACGTTGGCGGTTTATGATGCACAATTGGCCAATTACGGTACCATGATCTTTGAAAAACGACGTCAGTTTATGCAAAATTTTGCGAGGTATTTAAAAGAAAAATATGCTGTTTTGTCAGAAGGAAAAGAATCGGTCAACATCCGTTACACTTCAGAATTGAATTTTAAACCGCTCGATCAACTTTTAGCACAAAATATTCAAAAAGACCGGATTTTGCAGCACACTTCCAAGGGTATACACAGGGACGATTTTTTATTTGAAATTAATAACAAACCTATTAAAAAATTTGGGAGTCAAGGGCAGCAAAAGTCCTTTTTAATCGCACTCAAATTAGCTGAATTTGCGTTTTTAAAATTTAAATCCAACCAAACACCAATTTTATTGTTTGATGACATTTTTGACAAATTAGATGAAAAAAGAGTCGAACAAATTATCCAAATGGTCAATAACAAAGAATTTGGTCAAATATTTATATCAGACACGCATGCAGAACGAACCGAAGCATTGATAAAAAAAATACACCAAAGTTTCAAATTGTTTAACTTATAAAAAAAGCAGCGAAAACTCGCTGCTTTTAAATGGATTATTTTGTGCAAATTAATCTACACAATGTAATTTTTTGTATTTTTCCATCAATTGTTCCGGGGTTTCGGGATAATCCGGATTTTTGTCAATAGCATCAACAGGACATACTGCCACACATTGAGGCTCGTCAAAGAAACCTACACATTCGGTACATTTGTCGGGAACAATATAATAAAATTCGTCTGAAAGCGGTTCATGCGGGGTATCATCATCAATACAAGTTCCGTCGGCCATGTTCCACTCTTCGCCCGGCTCATAAATGGCTGTGTTTGGACATTCCGGCAAACAAGCGCCACAATTGATACAATCTTCGTTAATAAATAGTGCCATAGTTCTTAGTTTTTATATTTTAAAAGTTTAATTTTGTAGACAAATATAAGACCATTTTTCAATATGACAATAGAAGAACGCAAAAAATCTTTAAAAAGTTTAGGTAAATTTTTAGATCAATTCAAAAGAAGCGGCATAAATAAAAATCCGGATGTGCCACTTAATGAGCCCTATTTTGATGCACTTAACATGCTTGTAGACAGAGCACAAGAGAGTAATGGTTGGTTCACCCGTGATAATGTACTTTATGCTTTAGAGTCGTGGGCTGATGCTCTGAAACCGGAAAAAATTGATAAGTGGTTTAAACAAGAAAAGTTCAAAGAACAAACTAATCCCAAAAACGTCGGTATAGTGATGGCCGGTAATATTCCATTGGTTGGATTTCATGATTTTATCAGTGTTTTGGCCAGCGGTCATAATGTAAAAGCCAAATTGTCTTCAAATGATAAATATTTGTTGCCGCTATTAGCTAAATATCTTGTGGCAACAAATCCGGCTTTTAAAGATAAAATTACCTTTGTTGATGATAAGCTTAAGGATATTGATGCGGTAATTGCCACCGGCAGTAATAATACTGCGCGATATTTCGATTATTATTTTAGTAAATACCCCCACATTATCCGAAAAAACAGAAATTCTGTAGCTGTACTAACCGGCCGTGAAACACCGCAGGAATTAGAGGCTTTAGCTGATGATGTTATGCGTTATTTCGGTTTAGGATGTCGTAACGTTTCAAAAATTTTTGTCCCTGACAATTACAATTTTAACCCTTTGTTTAAAGCGCTTTTAAAATATAAAGATTTGATTAATTATCCGAAATATGCTAATAATTATGACTATAACAAAGCGGTCTACCTTATGTCAGTTGACAAAGATGTCCGCGACAGTTTATTAGATAACGGATTAGTATTGCTTAAAAAAGATGCCGGTTATGCCTCGCCTATCGGTACCTTGTTTTACGAACCTTATCAAAATTTGTCTGATGTCCAAAAAATTATTTCCCACGATAAAGATAAAATTCAAACCGTGGTAAGCCAGAAAAACTTGTTGCCGGGCAGTATTGAATTTGGAACCACCCAACACCCCCAATTATGGGATTATGCCGATGGTGTCAATACAGCGCAATTTCTTAATCAATTGTAGGAAAAATCTTTAATTAAAAAGGGAAGGTCATTTTAAAACCTTCCCTTTTTCTTGTTTGTTGTGTTAACCTAAAATATAATCATAAATGATTATGCATTTTCTTTAATTTCAGATTCGTCAACCAATCTGAATCCGGCCCCATGAATGTTCACAATTTTAACTTGTGGATCGCGTTGCAATAATTTTCTTAATTTGGCGATATAAACATCCATACTTCTGGAAGTGAAGTAGTTATCGTCTTGCCAAATTTTAGTTAGGGCTTTTTCTCGTGGCATTAAATCATTTTTATGAAGTGCCAGCATTTTTAACAATTTATTTTCTTTTGGTGATAATTTTACAGGATTTTCGTTTTTGTAAAATAATTGACGTAATTTAGAATCAAATTTAAAATCACCAATTTTAAATTCTACAGCCTCCGGTTTTTCTTCTTTTACCGGTGCAACTCTACGGTTAAGCAAAGCTTTAATTTTATATAATAACACCTCAGAATCAAAAGGTTTATTAACGTAATCATCAGCACCTATTTGATATCCTTTTACCATATCTTCTTTTAAAGTTTTGGCAGTCAAAAATATCAGCGGTACTTGTTGATCGCGGGATCTGATTTCCTTAGCGAGGGTAAAACCATCTTTGTAAGGCATCATTACATCCAATATAATCAGGTCGTAATAATCTTGTTTGAATTTTTCAAAGCCTTCCATACCGTTTCGGGCCAAGGTCACATCAAAATCGTTTAATCTTAGATAATCTCTAAGGATAAAGCCGAAATTAATGTCGTCTTCTACAATTAGAATTTTCTTTTTTGTTTGTGTCATATCTCTATTTGTTTGTGTTAATAATCATGTTTTTAGTTGGTGGCGGCTAAGGGCAATTTAATGGTAAATGTACTTCCTATTCCTTTGGCGCTTTTTACACTAATTTTTCCGTTTAGTGATTGAATCACTTTTTGAACATAAGTTAGCCCCAAGCCATGTCCTTTCACATTATGAATGTTGCCGGTGGTTTCGCGGTAAAATTTGTTAAAAATTTTCTTTTGAACCGATTTGCTCATGCCAATACCCTTATCACTGATTTCTATAACCAAATTGCCTTTGCCATCATTATAGGTTTTGACAGTGATATCCGGTTGCTCTTTGGCATATTTTACCGCATTGTCCAGTATGTTGACAAAGACATTGGTTAACAGTGTTTTATCGCCAAGGATTTGTGTCTCTTTGGCCTGAAAATCGGTCGAAAGCCGCCCATTTTTGTCTTTTACCAACAAACTGATATGCTGTATAGCGCCATCCAATATCTCATGCACGTCAACAGGCTGTTTGTCTGTTTTTAAATCTATCCGGTCCAAGACAGACAGACTTAAAACACTCTCAACCTGGTTGAGCATTCGTTTGTTTTCTTGTTTAAGCATTTCGAGATAGGTTTTCAGTTGATTTTCATCTTTTATGACTTGCGGAGATTTCATTGCGTCGGCTATCAAGTTAATGGTAGCAATGGGCGTTTTGAATTCGTGCGTCATATTATTGATGAAATCGGTTTTCATCTGTGAAATTTTCTTTTGACGGATGATAAAATATATCGTCAAAATGTAGATGATTAAAATGACTAACATCAATAAATCAGATAAAAACTGCACCCGCATATTTTCATGCTTAAACAGTTCGTTTTTATTAAATGCAAGAACTAATTCATATTTCGTCAATCCTGATTTATCAGGAAAAATGCGAAATTTATAATATTTAAATTGGTTACTGTCAGGTCTAAAATGCTTTGAATGCACTTTAGTTAGGATACCGTCATTTAGTATACCAAATTCATATTTGTAATTGATCCCTCGCCGTAACAATTCATCTTTAATCCAATTGTTAAGACTGTCAATCGTAACTCTTTTATATATAGGCTCAATAACCGATATATCTTGAAAGGTCGATTGGAGGTATCTGTTATCAATCTTGTCAATTTCGGCATTGTTAAATTCATCAGTTTGCCGAATATGTCCCTTTTTAAAATAACCCGTTTTGGTTTTGGACATGCTTAATTTACCAAAAACCGAGTCAAATTGTTTTTCTGAAATTGGAAATTTCAGATTCACCCCTTTTTCTAAGACCAAATGTTTGTAAGCGAAAATTTCACGGCTGTTTTTATTTTCTTTTTTATAAACAAATTCATAAGCGTTATTTTCACTGTCCTTGGCCTTTGCATCTTTAAACTTTTGGTAGTATTTATCATACTCGTAATTTTGTGCTTTGGATGTAATGGCATAAAGTATCTGCTTCATTAAATAATAAAATCGCTGATTACGCAATTTTATGTCATTTTCTCGCAACTGCACTTGCATTATTCTGATTCCTATGACCGAAATGGTCATAAAAACCACCAAAAGTATAATGCTTTTCCTTTTCATCAAGCAAAATTATGTTAAATATTATAAAGAACAAATTTTTTTCAAAATTAATTAACTTTTATTTAACATATTTTTAACTTTTAAGTCTATCTTTCTTACCTTTTGCTCTAAATCTTTCATTTTTCCATTATTTTTGATGATAAAATCGGCTTCATTTAACAAAAAATCTTGATTTTCTTGTACCTCCATTATCTTTTCTAACTGTGCTTGCGTTTTATTATCTCTTTTTTTTAATCTTTCAATTCTTAAATCCTTGTCAGCCGTTACTACTATAATTTTATCGACTGATTTATCCATACCTGTCTTATGCAATATGGCATTTTCCACCATTAAATAAGGTGAATTTTGTTGCTTTACCCATTGGTTAAAATCATTTTTAACAGCCGGATGGACAATTTGTTCCAAGGCTTTTAACATACTTTTATCATCAAAAACTATACCACTTATATACCTGACATTTAGTCTGTTATCTTTGTAAGCTTGTGGACCGAAGAGTTTGGTTATTTTATCTTTAATCGGTTGGGTTAACATTACTTCTTTGGCCCTTTCATCTGCGTAATAAACGGGGATGTTCAACTGTTCAAAAAGTTTTGCAACACTGGATTTTCCGGTACCAATGCCACCGGTTAAACCTATTTTAAGCATAGTTTAAGATTTTATGAGATAATTTATTTTTCTAGGGCTTATTTGAATATCAAATGTGTTTACCGGTTTTTTGGTAATAACCGGCTGCCAAACATCTTGACCGGGACGAAAGTGCACTATAACTTCAAAATCTTGCGGCTGAATTTCTGTCATATGGTCTTTAAAAAATTTATATTTTAACTTAATTTTTTTAGGAATCAATAAAATCTCTAAATCTTTGGGTTTCCCTATTATTTTAAGGGGTAATATTATTTCCTCTTCAATTATTTCTGCCACCGGGAGATGATATGAAATTTTATTTGTACTGTATTTTAGTCCTTTTATGGGTTGTAGTGTCAGGGTCATATTTATATCATGATCGATGGTTTTGAAACGGTACAATTTGGTTTCAACCTGTTTCATGGTATCCAAGATATTCCTATCTCCATAAATCCAAATACTATCGGGGCTAAATTCTGCCGGTTTAGTATTTTTATAGCCATTTTTAAAGTTGATTACCACTTGTGGTTGCACAGCCACATGTTTCCGGTTGATGCGGTGTATTTTAAATAAAACTTTTTTGGGAGTTATCTCTTCAATTTGACTGTTGTTACCCAATAAAAATTTAATCTTATTACGATACTTGGCCGGGTTCCATTGTTTTTTGGTGAGTAATCCCTGTTTGGAAATATCTATTTTCAAAACAGGTTTTTCAATTTTATTTTTTATAATTTGATAACCCGTTGTTTTAATGGTAACCAGAATTGTGTCATTGGGCAAAAAATCTTTGTAATATTCGGAAGGCAAGTGTTCATAATTAACAGGTAGTTTAAATACGTAACGGTATTTTTTAGCCAATTGAGCGGCTATCCATAACAAACCGGAGATAAAGAAAAAAAATATAAAAGTTCTTATCTTATTGTTTTTCATTAAAAAATTAAGAATAAGATTAAATCTGTTGTTCATCTCAGAAATTTTATAAAATACAAGTATCTTTGCAAAGATATTGAAAAAAGAAGTGGTATGGGCTACGCGCATTTATTTGTGTTAATATTTGGCATACATTTAATGGCTGTTATGAGTCCGGGGCCCGATTTCGTCATGGTTTTGCGCAATGCGCTTCAATATAACCGTAAAACAGCTGTCTTTACCGCTTTAGGTATAGGTTTTGGCATTGCCGTACATATTTTTTATTCTTTGGCGGGGATCGCTTATCTTCTGCAAAAAAATGCGGCTGTTTTTCAAATGATTAAAATTGCCGGTGCTTTATACATTACATATATGGGTGTAAAAACGCTTAAAGCTTCTCCCATCCAAATCAATATCGAGACAAATAATAAACCCAAATTAAGTCCATGGCAAGCCTTTAAAGTCGGTTTTGTTACAAATGTGCTCAATCCCAAAGCCTCTTTATTTTTTCTGAGTCTATTTAGCATGCTGATACCGCCCGATTTACCATGGACCGTATTACTGGGTATAAGTATGATGCTTATCTCCGTTACTTTTTTATGGTTCGCATTGGTGTCTGTTTTGTTTACACATCCTAAAATAGTCCGGTATTATGAAAAATACGAACCTTATATTTTAAAAACCTTTGGGGCTATTCTAATTTTTTTAGGATTGGCTATTTTCTTTGAATAAAAAAATACATATTTATGAAATTAAATCCTTTATTAGCAGATTTTAATACTTACTTGGGCACCGTTCCATTTTCAACTATTCATCCCGGACATTTTAAGCCGGCTGTTGAAAAGTTGATGAAACAAACCAAAGACGAAATCAGGCAGATTGCAGAAAATCCAAATACGCCTACTTTTCAAAATACCATTGAGGCCTTGGCCTATTCGGGGTTGAAATTATCACAAATTCAAAATATTTTACTCAATATTAATTCGGCCGAAACAAATGAAGAATGGCAAAAAACGACCGAAGAAATATTGCCTATTTTAAATAATTTTTACAATGAAGTTAAGCAAAACAAAGTGCTATTTGATCGGATTTCAAAAGTTTATGACGAGGTAAATAAATCTGAGTTAAATGACGAACAGAGAACACTTTTGGAACAAACCTATAAAAGTTTTGTTAGAAATGGGGCTTTACTTAATGATGAAGATAAAGACATACTTAAGCAAATTGATGCCGATTTGACCCGCTTAAAATTGACCTTCAACAAAAATGTTTTAAAAGAAACAAATGATTATACGTTAAAAATAACCCATCAGGACGATCTTAAAGGATTGCCTTCATCTCATGTTGAAACGGCCAAAAAATTAGCTGATGAAAAGGGCGAAGAAGGCTGGCTGTTTACCTTGCATGCACCATCGTACATTCCCTTTATGAAATACATAAAAAACCGGGCCTTAAGACGTAAAATGTCTTTGGCTTATGGGGCGCGGGCTTTTAAGAATAATGCGTACAATAATGAAAAAATTGTTTTGGAAATAGCCAAATTAAGACATCAAAGGGCTGCTCTGCTGGGTTATTCATCACACGCACATTATGTCTTGGAAGAACGTATGGCGCAGACACCGGATAAGGTTTTAACCTTTTTGGATACCTTATATGCTTATGCTTATCCCAACGCAAAAAAAGAAATAGAGAAATTGGCTGAATTGGCCAAAAAAGATGGTATTGACCAGCTCGAAAAATGGGATATTGCTTATTATATGAATCTTTTGAAAGAAAAGGAACTCAACTTGGATGAGGAAAAGTTAAAAGCTTATTTTCCTTTAGAAAAAGTCATCAAAGGCGTTTTTGATATCGCACAAAAATTGTATGGTTTACAATTTAAAAAAACAGACAAAATTGAGACCTATCATCCGGAGGTCCATGCTTATGAAGTTTATGACGAAAACAATCATTTTAAAGCGGTATTTTATGCCGATTTTTTTCCACGCCCCGGCAAAAGGCAGGGTGCTTGGATGACTGCTTTTAAGGAGCAATGGCAAAAAGACGGGAACGATTCAAGGCCTCATATCGCTATTGTGACTAATTTTAGCAGGCCAACACAAGACAAGCCCAGCCTGCTCACTTTTAATGAGGTAACAACGCTTTTTCATGAATTTGGCCATGCACTGCACGGCATGTTGGCACAAACTGCTTATCCGGGCTTATCCGGCACCAATGTATATTGGGATTTTGTCGAATTACCTTCACAAATTATGGAAAACTGGGCATACGAACCCGAAGCTTTAAGTTTGTTTGCCAAACATTATTTGACAGATGAACCGCTACCTCCCGAAGCATTAGAAAGCTTGAAAAAATCTTTGCAATTCATGGAAGGTTATGCTACTACCAGACAATTGAGTTTTGGTTACTTAGATATGGGTTGGCATCATTTGTTTAATCCGGAACAGCCTGTTAGTGTATCAGAATATGAACAAAAACAAATGGCCAAAACACAATTGGTGCCTTATCATCCGGAAAATAATATGAGTGTTTCATTCAGTCATATTTTTCCGGGAGGATATGCAGCCGGTTATTACGCTTATAAATGGGCAGAGGTATTGGATGCCGATGCCTTTGCGCTTTTTAAAGAAACGGGAATTTTTAACAAGGATACAGCCGGTAAATTCAAAACACTGTTGTCATCTGGTGGCACCAAACATCCCATGACCTTGTATAAAGCATTTAGAGGGCGCGAACCCCAAGTGGAGGCACTTTTGAAAAGGGCAGGTTTATTGCATTAACTGACTGCATACGAAGGATTGATTTTTTTCGTTTATATTTGAGTACTTAAACTATTTAAAATGCTGTCAAAATCACTACTTATAATTTTCAGCTTTGCCTTAAATTTTTCTGTTTTGGGGCAGAAAAATAAGGCATGGCTAGATTTATTTTCTTATCTCAAAGTTGAACATCTACAAATAAATGATAAAAAATTGTATGCCCAGTCTGAAAATGCTTTTTTTGTCTATGATTTTTCGACGGGTGAGATTGAAAAAATATCGAGTGTTAATGGCTTAACAGGGGGGGCTGTAAGTAATTTTTATTACGATGAGAGTTTAAAAAAATTATGGGTTTTTCATCAAGATGGTTTGATAGAAATAATGGATGAACAACAAAAAGTTTTTAGATCGCCCGAATTGGCCTATAATACTTTCATTCCCCAACAAAATAAAATTGTTCATCAGGTATTTGAAAAAGATGACCTGCTGTATATGGCTACTGGATATGGTATTTCGGTTTATAATTTGGCAGACAATGAATTTGGCGATACCTACTATATTTTAAACACACAAACACCGGTTAACGTGAATGCTGTGGTCATTTTTCAAAATAAAATTTATGCTGCAACCGGACAAGGACTTTATCAGGCAGACCTCTCCGCAAACTTGATAGATCCTTCAGTTTGGCAACAAAAAGCGGGGGGAGCTTGGCAATTTTTAACTGTTTTTAAGGGAAAATTACTGGGTGTAAAAAATAAGGATGTTTATCAAATATTGCCCCAATCTATCCAACAGAAATTACATTTTAATACCCCTGTTACAAATTTTAAAGCGGGACATTATCTCAATGTTTGTTTTCCACAATCTGTCAAACTCATTGATGAAAATTTCTTGTCCTTTGCAGATTATAATATGACTAATCTGCCGAACGAACAATTTAACGAAGCCATAGATGACGGACAAAATTTATATATTGCGACCAATGAACATGGATTAATAAATTATAATTTGTCTGCTTCAACCACCTCTTTTGTTCATCCTGATAGTCCTTTGAGCAACCATGTTTTTGCGGTTGACGCGCGTGCCAATGTTTTATGGATGGCTTATGGCGACCATTTTGAATTTAATCCTTATCCTATTTACAAACAGGGTTTAAGTTCTTATCAATCCGGACATTGGGTCAATATTCCTTATGAGGCTTTTCAAGTCAGTGATGTGAGTTTTGTCAAAATAAATCCGGTTGATCCGTCAATCGTTTATTTTTCATCCCCAAAAAATGGGTTAATAAGGGTTAAAAATAACCAAATCGATAAAATTTTTAACCAACATAACAGTCCACTTACTATGTTTGCAAATGATGGCGTCCGGGTTTTTGCCATGGATTTTGACACTGAAAATAATTTATGGGTCAGTCATGTCGTGTCACCTGCATTGGCAAAATTAAAACCGGATGATACTTGGGAGACCGTAGATTTATCCGGCATTTTATCTGGGTTTAATGTCTATCATGGCACGGGTGCTGTATTGACGGATCAAGAGGGGCGAGTTTATATGGCAACGGAGTATTTCGGCCTTTTGGGTTATGATCCGCAAACGCAAGCCAAAGTATATCTGACCAATGGCTTGCAAACAACGGCATATCCGCACATACAAACCATGGATTTGGATAAAGACGATGTTTTGTGGGTAGGAAATAGGGAAGGCTTGCGAATATTGCCTCAGCCTGAAAAAATTTTTGCCCAGCCTGATTTGGAATTTAAGCCCATAAAAATTGTTTATGAAGATGCGGTTCAACTTTTAATGGAAGGCCAAAATATTACCAAAATAAAAGTGGATGGGGCTAACAATAAATGGATCGCCACATTAGGTAGTGGGGTTTATTATTTTAATGAAGATGGCACCAAAACAATTTATCATTTTACCAAACAAAATTCTCCATTGCCTTCCAATGATGTTTATGATGTGGCTGTTGACGGCACGCAAGGGACTGTTTATTTTGCAACACTAAACGGCTTGACAGCTTTTAAAGGTTTAGCAACGGATGATGCCGGTAATTTGGACGATGTCTATGCCTTCCCCAATCCGGTAAATATGAAAAAACATACATTCGTTACCATCCGCGGCTTAATGGAAGGGGTTTATGTTAAGATTGTTGATGTAGCCGGAAATTTAGTGTTTGAACGCGTTGCCAAGGGCGGAAGCCTGCAATGGGATTTAATGGCATTTGGTCGTTATAAGGTTGCAAGTGGCGTGTATATCGCACTGATAACCAACGAAGATGGAACAAAAACACAAACAACCAAAATTTTAGTTGTTCAATAATGCTAATACGTTCAGAAGCACTTGTTTTGGCGGTTATTTCATATAATGATTCCGATGCTATAGTTAAAACTTATACAGCCGAAACAGGTTTTGCCGCTTTTTATATAAAAGGGTTTTTCAAAGGGAAAAAAGCCCGGCAAAAAAAAGCCATTTTTCAACCCAATGCTTTAATTGAAATCCAATTTGCATATAAAAATAAAGATGGATTATCTTATGTAAAAGAGGCCGGATTAATCTACCACTATAAACATTTAAATTATGATTTTGATAAATTAAATGTATCCACTTTTTTAAGAGAAGTACTTTTGGAAAGTCTTAAAAATGAACAAGCTGATACAGATTTGTTTCAATTTATCAAGCAAAAATTTATCGCATTAGACCAACAAAAATTTGAGGCGAATTTCCATCTTTTTTTTCTCGTTGAGTTAATGCAGAAATTAGGCTTTTCACCAGATTTAGGGACTAAAGGCCGCTTTTTTGATTTAATGAATGGACAATTTATAGACAATTTGCCCTTAGGACCTTATTTAAAAGAAGAAGAATCTGCATTGTTCAAATATGTTTTAGGTATGATTTTTGCTTCAAAAAAAGACATGAAATTAGCCCAAGGACAACGCAAAACGGTATTAGATAGTTTAATGAAATATTATGCACAACATATTGCACAATTTAAAATACCTAAATCTTTGGCCGTCTTTAATCAACTTTATGAATAATTCTATAACTTTGCCTTAACTCAACTAATTATGAAAAGAAAATATCTTTTTTGTATTTCCTTTTATTTTTTTCTCTACGTCATGAATGCGCAAGATATTGTGGTAGTAGATATGGAAAACAGTTTCCCTGTTTCTAATGTCACTGTTTTAAGTACGGATAATGTTTATATTTTTCATACCAATGCACAAGGAATTGTTAACATTAGAAACTTTAAGAAAAAGGACACGCTGATATTTGAACACCCACTTTACGAACCCTATAAAATAACTAAAGCCGAAATTTTAAAAGATAACTATACGGTTGAATTGATAAAAAAATATCAGAAATTAGATAATGTAATTTTATCGGTTTCCCGGACTAAAAGTCCAAAAAAATCAATAGCCAAACAAGTTAAAGTTATTGATTACAACGAAACTTTAAAAGTGCAACCCGGCACGGCAGCCGATCTGTTATCTTCTGCCGGAAATATTCTGGTTCAGAAAACTCAAGGCGGGGCGGGGAGTCCTGTTATCCGGGGTTTAGAAGCCAATAGGGTCTTGTTGGTAATGGATGGTATTCGTTTAAACAATGCTATTTCCCGAACAGGTCATTTACATACGGCTGTCAGTATAAATCCTTTGATATTGGATAGAACGGAAATAATATATGGTCCTTCGGCTATCTATGGTTCGGATGCTTTAGGAGGTGTTATAAACTTTTACACCAAAACACCGGTTATAAATAACTATCACACTTTATCAGGTTCGGCCTTGGCACGATATGCAACGGCCACTGACGAAACAACTTTTAGTTTTAATACAGATTTGAGTTTTAGAACATGGGCCACGACATTGGCCTTTTCTTATAATGATTTTGGCAATATCCGTATGGGGACCAATCGTTTACATGGTTACCCGGCATGGGGAATTGTTGATTATTATTCGACGAATACCGAAAATTATTTTGACGCGCAACCCGTGCTTAATACAGATAAAGCAATTCAACCTAATACGGCTTTTCAACAAAAAGATTTTTTTCAAAAAACAGTTGTTGACTTTGGCGAGGATAATTCATTTATATTTGAAACCCAGTTAAATTTGCTTTCGGATGTCAACCGTTTTGACAAGCTGACTGAATTGAAAAACGGAAATTTAAAATATGCCGAATGGCGTTATGGGCCGGCCAAGCGTTTGCTTATTTCACCACAATTATGGCTTAATTTTGATAAAAAATGGTTAAAAAAAGCCAAAATTATTCTGGCTTATCAAAATTGGGACGAAAATCGTATCTCACGAAAATTTGGCAGTTTAACCAGAAAATATAAAAAGGAAAATATCAAAGTATTCTCTTTAAATGCCGATTTTAATACCAAGTTCACGCCTTCCAAAATCTTATCCTATGGGCTTGAAGCAACCTATAACATTGTAAAATCTGACGCCTACAGCAAAATTTTACAAGTGCAAGGCCATGAAATAACCGGTTATACAGACGGTCCACCTGTGCCAACCCGTTATCCCGATGGCGGCAGTCATTATTCGAGTTTTGCAGCCTATGGAAATTATAAATATAACTTGAATAAAAAATCGAGTTTTAATGCAGGTGTCAGGTTTACACAAACTTATGTCAGTGTTATATGGGAAGATAATACTTTTATTACCTTACCTTATAATATTAATGAACTGGCAAATTTTGCTTTTACCGGAGATATAAGTTATATTTTTACCCCTAAAAATTGGAAATTTAATTTTCTGTTATCTTCCGGATTTCGTTCGCCCAATGTGGATGACATTGGTAAAATCAGAGAAAAACACGGCAAAGTAATTGTCCCTAATATTTATTTAGATCCAGAATATGCTTATAATGGTGAATTAGCGGTTACCCGTTTTTTTAATCATCATAAATTCAATTTGTCGTTGGATGGGTATTATTCTTATTTGTATCATTTTATAGGCCGGGATAAATTTGAATTGCAACCGGGTCAAACACAAATTTTATACAATGGAGAATTAGCCGATACCTATGCCAATGTCAATCTTGGCGACGCTGAAATTTATGGTGGATCCTTAACATTTGACGGCAAGCTAACCCGGCATTGGCAACTTGGCGGTGGGGTTTTTTATACCAAAGGCCGGATGCTTGATCAGCAACGGCCACTACCTTCTATTCCCCCGCTTTATGGTACCTCAAAACTTACTTATAAGTATGTAAATTTGGAAACCGCCCTGCAATATCGTTTTATGATGGACAAACCGGTCAGTGAATATGACATAATTGGCGGTGTTGACAATATTGAAGAGTCGCCGGTTGACCCGGTAACCGGAGAATATGCAGGTTTCCCTAAATGGCAAATCTTAAATTGGTACGGCACTTATCATCTGAATAAAAATATATCTATAGATGTAGCAGTTGAAAATATTTTTGACATTCATTATAAAGAATTTGCCTCAGCTATTAGTGCACCGGGCAGAAATTTCAAAATTCAAATTGTGACGCATTTTTAACTAATCAAAATACATGAAACAACATACAACTTTAGGGGAATTTATCATTGACAGACAAACACATTTTCCCTATTCTACGGGAGAGTTGAGCAGCTTGCTCAATTCTATCAGATTAGCTGCCAAAGTCGTAAATCATGAAGTCAATAAAGCCGGTTTGGTCGATATTATTGGGGCTGCCGAACAAGAAAATATTCAAGGAGAGCAACAACAAAAATTGGATGTTTTTGCCAATAAAGTATTTATTCAAGCTTTGGTCAACCGTGAAATAGTTTGTGGTATTGCCTCTGAAGAGGAAGATTCCTATATTAATATTGTCGGGAAAGACCAAGGTAATAACAACAAATATATTGTCCTGATGGATCCGCTTGACGGTTCTTCCAATATTGATGTGAACGTTTCGGTAGGTACTATTTTTTCTATTTACAGACGTATCAGTCCTGTGGGGCAACCGGTAACCGAAGAGGACTTTTTACAACCCGGCATCCATCAAATAGCTGCCGGTTATGTAATTTACGGCACATCCACCATGCTTGTTTATACAACTGGCCATGGTGTCAATGGTTTTACACTTAATCCGGCTTTGGGCGTTTTTTATTTGTCACATCCGGATATGCATTTTCCTGACAAAGGAAAAATTTATTCTATTAATGAGGGGAATTACCGTCATTTTCCCAAGGGTATTAAAAAATTTATTAAATATTGTCAAGAAGAAGAGGAAGATCGTCCTTATACCTCGCGATATATTGGTTCTTTGGTATCAGATTTTCATCGCAATATGATCAAAGGCGGTGTTTACTTATATCCCAATTCGAGCCGGTACCCAAACGGTAAACTACGCTTGTTATATGAATGCAATCCCATAGCTTTTTTAGCTGAGCAAGCGGGGGGGAAAGCCTCAAACGGCCTTCAACGCATTTTGGAAATAAAGCCTCATGAATTGCATCAAAGAGTGCCTTTTTATGTAGGAAATACGGAAATGGTTCAGAAAATCGAAAAATACATCAAAAAATATGACAGAGAAAGAGCTTAAAGAATTACACGAAATTTATTTAACCCATCCAAAAATTACCCGCAACAGCAAAGCGGTGCAGGAAGGCGATATTTTTTGGGCCTTGAAAGGCGAAAAATTTGATGGTAATAATTTTGCCAAAGAGGCTTTGGATAAAGGAGCGCATATAGCTGTAGTGGACAACCCCAAGCTAAAAAATAAAAAATTTTTTCACGTTGATGACAGCCTTAAAGCCCTGCAAGATTTTGGACATTTTCACCGGCATTATGTAGGCATGCCTACTATCGGTATTACCGGCAGTAATGGTAAAACAACGACCAAGGAATTGGTGAATGCCGTTTTATCACAAAAATATAACACTGCCGCCACTTTCAAAAACTTGAATAATCATATCGGCGTCCCCTTAACTTTGTTAGATATTCCGGAAGATACGGATGTTGCTATTGTTGAAATGGGGTCCAATCATTTTGGCGAAATCGCCACATTGGCCAAAATTGCCGATCCGGATTTTGCTATTATTACCAGTGTTGGTAAAGCTCATTTAGAACAATTTAAAGATATAGCAGGTGTATTAAATGAGAAAAAAGCACTTTTTGATCATGTAAAAGACAAGGGAGGCATTCTATTTATAAATTACGATGATAAGACAATCCAAAATGCTGCCGGCCAAGCTAATATTTACGGATTCAGCTATCAAAATAATCCTGCTGCACAAGTGCAATTAAAAGATATTTCGACCGATGCAGCTTTAAAAATAATGTTAAACGAAACACCTATTCAAACCCAATTAACCGGAAAATATAATTTATCAAATATAGGTTATGCCATTGCTGCCGGAAAATATTTTGGTTTATCAGATGAGGAAATAAAGCGAGCTTTAGAACATTTTGTGCCCAAAGACATGCGTTCTGAGATTATTGAAAAAGATAATAACCTCATTATTTTAGATGCTTATAATGCCAATCCTACCAGCATGAAAGTGGCTTTAGAAAATTTGGCGCAAATGAACGGACCGAAAAAAGTAGCTGTTTTGGGTGATATGTTTGAGCTTGGCAATGCAGCGCATACCGAACATCAGGCTGTAGCCGATTTGGCTAAAAAATTAGGAATAGAGACTTATTTAATAGGAGAAAATTTCAGTCAAACACAAACAGATTTCCCAACTTATAAAACAACGGAAGATTTTATAAAACAAGGTGTTTTTGACCGGATAAAAGAGGCGAATATATTAATTAAAGGTTCCAGAGGAATGGCATTAGAAAAAATATTACAAAACACATAATTTGCAGGCCGGTTTAAAAATCGGTCTTTTTTACATTATATTTCTTTGTTTGCAGCCAAATGGACAGTTAAAAAAGACAATATGTCGGCTTTGTGAATTTGGAATATTTGTTGTAAATTAGAAAGCAGAAATAATTCAATAACTAAAAACAAAAACTATGGAAGCAATTTTTAAATTACAAGCAAATGTGAAACATTGGTGGATGCCTGTTTTAACAGGTTCATTATTGATATTAGGTTCACTTTTGATGATCTTTTTTCCGGTCGCCTCATTTGCAGGCTTGGCCATTTTATTTGGATGGAGTTTATTCGTTTACGGCGGATTAAATTTTGTCTTTGCCATTAGAAACCGTCATTCGTTTAAAGGATGGATTTGGTATCTTATGTTTGGATTAATTGAAATGGCCTTAGGTGCTTATCTTTTATTCCAACCTGCCTTAGCCGCAGAAGCCTTAATTTTATATCTCGGATTTTGGTTTACTTTTATTGGTATTTCACGCATTAGCTTTGCATTTGTTATGAAAGATATGGGAATCAAAAACTGGGGTTGGACATTAATCGGTGGAATTTTGGTTTTAATCGCCGCATTTTTTATCATATTAAATCCTGTTATCGGTATGTTTAGTGCCGTTTATTTGGTGAGTTTTGCCGCATTTGTTACCGGGTTAATGGCTATTTCTTTTGGTTTGGAGTTAAAAAAATTAGATGAAGCATTTGAAGCTTAATATTATATGGTAAAATTAATAATTAAAAATCTGAAAGAGGTTGAATTACCTTTCAGAAAAGAAATAGAAGAAATTTGTAACGAAAAAGTTGAATTTTATCAAAATTTATTTAAAAAGTACGATAAAGATTTAACGCTTGAAGTCATCTTTAACAAATCTGCCAAAACTTACTTGGTCAGTGCAGCCATAGACTTAAAAAGCAAAAAAGTATTAGTGGCGGAAGAACACAAAGATGTTTTGAAAGCACTTAATCGTTTGTGCAGCGAATTTAAAAAAGCTGTAAAACGGCAATATGAATTAGAACGTAAAGATTACGAATACAAACGTAAAAACCGGAAGTAAGTTTAGTTTTTATCATTTTAATAAACCGCTTGATTTTTCTCAGGCGGTTTTTTTTAATTTTGCAGGCTTAAAGAGCTATGAATTCTAAGTCTAAACATATCACCTCTGCATACTTATTGATGCTATTGTTTTTATTGCCGCAATTATGGCAATTGGAACATGTTTTTGATAATGATCATGGTATTGTTTACCATAGCGATCATGCGCAAATTCAGACGATTTCCAATCAGTTTTGCGGTCAATTACACAAAACGCTAAAATTTCATAGCCTTAAGCCGCCTGTTGTAGATAATTTAGATCAACCGCAAACAAACAGCTTAGGAATTAAGTTTTTAGATTCAATACTGTATTTATATAGATTGGTGTCTTTTCATTTACGTGCGCCACCTACACTGATTTAAAATTACGGATATTTTTAATAAAAACTGCCTCAGACTTACATGTAGGCATGTTTATCTTATTTGTTTTTAATTACTTAACGAACAGGTAATACTAATTTTAAATATAAAATAATCTAAAAAATTCGGTATTCCTGATAAATCGGTATATGTTCTCTGTTTTTCCGATATTATTCATTATTTATTTTAAATCTATTTCATATGAAAAAATTATTTATTTCTATTATTATTATATTTTTTATCTCCTCTTCTTTTGGTCAATACAAACTTTCGGGTAAAGTTTTAGATGCTCATACACATTTGCCAATGTCTGGTGTTAGTGTTTATATTCCGCAATTAAATACCGGTACACTTACTGATAGCTCAGGGTCTTTTAAATTTGATAAAATTACTTATAAAACTATAAAAGTTCAATTTAGTTATATTGGCTACAAACCATTGGAACGCACCGTTGTTTTTGACAAACCAGAAAAATATCTTAAAATATTTTTGCAAGAAGCTGTTTTTGAAATTGACCAGGTTATTGTTTCGACGCATACAAATAAACTTCAAAAAGACAATGTCATGAAAGTTTCACACCAAAGTTTATCATCATTGCGCAGAAAAGGGATGCAAAATATTATGGAGGGGATTGCTGAAATTCCTGGTGTGTCTAATTTGAGTACCGGAACAGGTATTGTCAAACCTGTTATTAGAGGTTTAACGGGAAATCGTGTACTGGTATACAATCAAGGTGTGAGACTCGAAAACTATCAATTTGGCGAAGAGCATGGGATGGGTATTGATGCAGCCGGTATAGCCGGTGTGGAAGTGATAAAGGGACCGGCCTCTTTGCTTTATGGTTCAGATGCTTTAGGTGGCGTGGTTTATTTAATTCCGGAAAAATATGCCCCTTCAAATAGTTTTTTGCTCGACCATCAATCTGCTTTTTTTTCCAATACGAAGGGTATGCACCAAACAATGGCTTTTAAACAATCTACTGAAAAATGGCGATTTTTGCTAAGAGGTGCTTATAAGTTAAATGGTGATTATATGATTCCGGATGGTCGTAGGGTCTTAAACTCAGCCAATACAGTAAAAGATGTCAAAATAGGCATGGGTTATAAAGGTGTCCATTGGTTGTCAGATTTACGCTATAATTTTAATCATACCTTGAATGGGATGCCTGAAGGGATAGGTATTGCTGAAAATATTTTTAAAATTGCCGGAACTTATCAAAATTTACATACCCATAATTTGAGTTTGAAAAATACCTGGCAACTAGGGGATAATAAACTCAAGACAAATTTTGGCTTTTCTCAAGTAAGAAGAGCTTTGGTTAAGCAGGGGCAAAATTTTATTGACATGCAACTACAAACATTTAACACAAATATTTTATGGTATTTGCCTGAATATAAAAACTTTCAATGGATTTTGGGTGGTGAAGCCTATTGGCAACACAATGCTAATAAAGGACCGCATATTTTATTGCCCAATGTACAAACCAACAATTTAGGTTTATTTTCAACTTTAAATTATACGCGCAATAATACAGCTTTGCAAGTTGGTTTACGCTATGATTACCGGAGCATAAATGCTGCTTATATCAGTAATAGCCGTCCGGGATTAAAAAGAAGTTTAGGTAGCTTTACAGGATCGCTTGGTGTTAAGCAAGATTGGCATGACAAGTGGCAGCTTAGATTGAATTTTGCATCGGGTTTCAGGGCACCCAATTTAGCTGAATTAACCTCAAATGGTGAACATGAAGGGAGGATAGAAATCGGTAATCCAAATTTAAAAAACGAACAAAACTATCAAGCAGACTTTAATTTAGATTATAAAAATACGCATTTTACTTTTTTTGGCAATATTTTTTACAATCTGATCTATCATTATATTTATTTAGCACCGGTTCCCAATCAGTCTAATGGATTGCCGGTGTATGCTTATAAACAAAATAATGCCTTTTTATATGGTGGAGAGGCTGGCATACACTTTCACCCACACCCATGGGACTGGTTGCACCTAAAAAGTAGCTACGAAATGGTAATAGGCAAAAATCAAAATGGGCAATATTTACCCTTAATACCGGCTGATCAATGGAAAAATGAATTGCGCATTAACAAACCCTATTCTGAAGGTTGGTTAAAACAAATTTATGGTGGCTGCCAAGTGAACCATACTTTTGCAAGTCGTCCCAATGTTGAAGAAGAAAGCTATCCGTCATATACATTGCTAAATGCAAATTTCGGCATGGCATTTAAATATAAAAATATGAAGGGCGAAATTAATTTATCGGTTCATAATCTGACCAATAAAACATATATTTCTAATTTGTCTGTCTTAAGAGAAGAAAATATTCCTAATCCGGGTAGGAGTATTATATTAAGTTTTAAAATTTCATTTTAAACTATTTATAAAATAATACCGTATAAACATAAAATAAGATGTGTCATTTATAAAATATTGA
>Ga0256831_1000175_pt1 | contig 33754 bp, 47 predicted proteins | sample 132544metaG_FD_189087 | JGI IMG/M metagenome (GOLD analysis project Ga0256831, IMG submission 189087) | Hydrothermal vent microbial communities from Lau Basin, Pacific Ocean - 132-544 | ecosystem: Environmental > Aquatic > Marine > Hydrothermal vents | place: Pacific Ocean: Lau Basin | collected...
GTCTTGTAAAAATAAGAAGATTTAAACTATTTTTATTGTTTATTGTTAAGTATAAGAAATAATTAAGGTTTAAGCTAATTGTTAAGTAATTTAGTATAGTTAGTTAACAATAAAGAGTAGGGTAAGCAAGGAAGGGTTGATTTTAAAGGATTTATAAGCTATTTTAAGAAAAAAAGAGAAAATCAAAGAAAAATGGAGATTGGGTTGTGTGATAAAACTTAATTTAAAACTTTAACTTTTATTTGTAAGTCTATGAATAAATTAGAAAAATTGGTAATAGATGACATTTTGAAATGGGAAGGTGGTTACTCTGATAATCCAGCAGATTCCGGGAAAATCACGAATTTTGGCATAACTTCCAAAACTTTTCATGAATGGCAAAAGCACGATCCTTTTGCTCCTGCCTTAAACTCTGTCAAAGATCTTACTAAAGACCAGGCCTACCTCTTTTATTCCTGGTATTTTAACAAGTATAGAATAAATAAATTAATTAGCTTCCCACTTTTGTTTTGGTTTATGTCGGATTCTGTTGTTCAGCATGGCGCTTATCCGATTTACTGGTTGCAAAAAACAGTTGGGACCGTTCCAGATGGAATTATAGGACCTAAAACTGTTTCTTGTGTACAAAAGGCAGGAGAACAAGATGTATATTTTAGGCTTATTGCAGAGCGTATTCAGTTTTATGGTCAAATCGTTAGCAAAAACCATAGCCAGGCTATTTTTACAAGGGGCTGGCTAAGAAGGGTTACAAGATTTATTTTGCTAGATTATCCAACACGGAGGGTTATATGTCAGAGCTAAACAGCTATAATAATTGGAAAGGTCTAACACAAGAACAAAAAGATTACGCAATTTACGACTTTTTTAAAGATATGCAAACAGGGATAAAAGACATCCAGGACTCTCTAAACAAGCTAGATTGTAGGCTTAAAAAGTTAGAAGGTAAGAGCTTGTATTATAAAAGCGCTGCATTTTTAGGGGGTATTTTTGGAGGAGCAGTTGCTATGTTAATGCAGCTATTGTCTAAATAAAATGTCAAAAAAATGGCTAGAAAAAAAGTAGAAAAAACTAAAAAACAAGCTGCTATAAACAATTTCCCTCGAAAAGGCGCTAAAATTAAACAACGTAGATGGTCGGACCGGGAGATAGAAGAGGCGCTATTAAGAAATTTTGGGATTATTTCTTACGCTGCAAAGGAGTTAGGATGTTCTTATTCTGCTTTGTGGAAAAGAGTACATGCAACAGAAGAGCTTTTAGCAGCAAAAGAAAGAGCAGAAGAGAAGATATTAGACATTGCAGAAGCACAATTATTTAAGAATATTAAGGAAGGTAAAGAGGCATCTTTATTTTTCTTTTTAAAATGTAGAGGTAAGCATAGGGGTTATGTAGAAAAACACCAGGTAGAGAATTTGGGCGACATAAAAATCAAAATCGTGCATGAAGATGGCAAGAAAAAAGACTAAACAAAAGCAAATAGAAGAGATTACGCTTAAGATTACTTATGTGCCTTGTTTAAGAAAAGTCCTGTTTGAAGAAGGTTTAAGGCGCAAGGTAATTACAAAAGGAAGGCGACTAGGCCTTACTCAGTGTATGTCTCACTTTCTTATAGAACAGATGCTCCAAAATGAGATAAAATGCATGTGGGGTGATACTGTTTCGGGGAATATTAGGCGTTATATACAGCGTTATTGGATGCCAATTTTGAAGCAGTTGCCTAGTTATATTTGGGAATGGCAAAAGCAAGATAACATTGTGCGTATAAATAAAAGTATTTGCGATTTTAGGAGTGGAGATAGGCCAGAAAATTGGGAAGGATTTGGGTATCACTATATTTTTCTGAACGAGGCTGGAATTATCCTTGAAGATAGGTATTTATGGGAGAATGCAGTTAGGCCAATGCTGTTAGATTTTCCAAAAAGTGTTGCAATTGTAGGTGGTACTCCAAAAGGGAAGAACCTGTTTTACGAGCTTTGGGAGGATGCAAAACAGGACAAAACAGGCAGGAAAAGGGCTTATCAATTCAGCAGTTATGAAAACCCTTATATCGACCATGCAGAAATAGATGAAATGAAGAGCGACTTACCCGAGAATATTGCCAGGCAAGAGATTTACGGAGAGTTTGTGGATGTGTCTGAGAACTATTTATTCCCCTATAATTTAGTTTTTGACGCAATGCACATGAAAAAGTGTGCAGACGAAAGCGGAGTTGAAATTTGGGGGCTTGACGTTGCCCGTGGAGGTGATGATTTTACAGTGTTGGCAAAAAGAAGAGGGTTGCATATTTACGAGCTAGTAAAGAGGCATGGTCTTGACACTATGGAAGTAGTAACATTTGTAAGTGATGAGGTTAGAAAAGCAAAAATTAGACCTCATACGATTTTTGTAGATACAATTGGAATTGGTGCAGGAGTATATGATAGGTTAAATCAGCTATCTTTTCCTGTTTTTCCTGCAACTGTTAGCAATAAAGCTACCAGGCAAGAGCTTAAGAATATGCGCTGCGAAATGTATGTAAATCTTTTAGAAAAGCTAAAGTTAGGACTAAAATTAGTTTATGACAGAGATTTATTGTTAGATCTTACAAATTTAAAGTTTCTGTTCGATTCTCAAGGTAAAATGTATTTGGAACCAAAAGATAAGCTAAAGCAGCGTATAGGTAGAAGTCCAGATGCAGCAGATGCAGCAGCTTTAACGTGCTATACAGAGGTAGCGCCAAATATAGGTAAAGATTACAATCAAATAGTAAAATCTTATATAGAAATCCCAAGTGTTTCTGCTTGGTAAGAGGTAAGAGATATGGAAATCCAGGAAGTTTTAGATAGGGTAAAAATAGACATAGAGAACGCAGAGGAGTACTTTGATTCTTATGTGAAACCAAAACTTATAGAGCGTTATCAAATTTACAATGCAGATAAAGAATACTACAAGACGCTATTTAAGAAATTATCTCAGAGAAGTTCTGTAGTTTCCACGGATGTTGCGGATGTGGTCGAGTGGGCGTTACCTAGTCTGATGCGAATTTTCTTTGGTGGAGAGGACGTGGTTGTTGTTAGAGGCAGAACAGCAGACGATGTGTCAAAAGCAGACAAAATGCAAAAGTTGCTCAATTTTCAAATTCAAGTACAAAATCCAGGCTTTTTGGTATTTTATAGGTGGTTTAAAGATGCTTTTGTAAGTGGTTTAGGTGTAATAAAGTGCTGGTGGGAGCAGAAAGACAAAGAAGAGACCAAAAAGACTTTGTTTTCTTTACAGGAGATAGAGTTTTTGAAACAGAACCAGAACATAGAAATCCAAGAAATTCAAGTCTTGCCAAACAATTTATATGCAGTTGTAACCTACAAAGAGAAGGTTACATATAAAAATCAACCTGTGTTTAATAATATTCCCCCAAATGAATTTATTTTTTATCCAGATGCAGCCTCGGTTGCTAATTCTTCTTTTACTGCTCATAGGAAATTAGTAACAGTCGATTATTTAAGGCGTATGGCCCAAAAAGGAGTATACAGCAAAAAAGCAGTAGAAGAGGCGATACAAAGAGGTCAAGATAAGGAACTGGATTATCAGGACGAGTTGATGGTTGCTATTAAGCCAGATCAAAGCCAATTCACTCCTGGAAGAGTGGACGATAAGGCAAGGATGAAGTTTAAGCTATATGAATGCTATACAAAGTACGACATAAACGACGATGGGCTCCTTGAACCTGTTATTGTTACAGTTGTGAATAATGTAATTTTAAGGGTTGAAGAAAATTTATACGAAAGACCTCCATTTTTTACGCTTGCTCCAATTTTAGAGCCATACGAGATTTGGGGAAAAAGCTTTTCAGACATAATCGGAGATATACAGCATATCAAGACTGCTCTTATTAGACAAATTCTTGTAAACATCTCTCTAAACAACGATCCAAAAACTGAAGTTGTGGAGAATTTGGTAAACTTAGAGGATGTGGTTTTAGATAAGAGTTTTATTAGGGTTAAACAGCCTGGAGCAATAAAACCTTTTCCAACTCAGCCTTTAGCACCTTGGACCTATAATTTTTTAGAATACATAGAACAACATAAAGAAAACAGGACTGGGATAAGTAGATATATTCAGGGTTTAGACCCAAATAGTCTAAACAAAACAGCAACAGGAATTCAGCTTTTAATGGGTGCTGGTCAACAAAGATTAGAGCTGGTTGCAAGAATATTTGCAGAAACAGGAATAAAAGACTTTTTTAGATTTTTAATAGGGTTAAATCAACGCTTTATAAGTGAACAAACAGTTGTAAGACTTACAAACGAAGAGCTAGAGATTACCCCAGACGATTTGCAAGGCAAGTTTGACCTAGAGATTAATACTGGAGTTGGAATAGGTGTTAAAGAGCAAAATTTAAGAAATATGCAGATGTTGTTGCAGATTTATCCACAACTAACGCAGGTTGGAATAGTAACACCTAAAAATATTTATAATTTTGCAAAGAAGTATTTTGAAACTTTAGGCTTTAAAAATGTAGACGACTTCATAACTGACCCAGATAGAATGCAGCAACAAATAGGAGGAATAAATGCAGCAACAGGACAAAATGAAGCTCCTGGAGGACCTGCGGGAGAAATTTTTCAGGGCACTCAAGGCCAGGGACTTGGTTGATGTTTTTCGGGAATATGTGGTTGAAATGCAAAAACTTTTGTTTGAAGACTGGAAAGGTTCGGGCATAGAAAATTGGGAGAAAATAAGAGCAGAACTTACAATTCTTGACAAATTCTTACAAAAACTTGAAAATGATGCTAAAAACAGTTATATTTATAGGGAAGATATGCAAAATTTAGATAATTTAAATGAGGAGGATTAAAATGTTAGAAAATAAAGAGAACATCTCTGCTGGTAATGCTCTTGAAGGACAAGAGGTGCAAGGGCAGCAGGCTGTTGAGGGTTCTGGTGAACAGTCTCAAGAGAGTTCTGACTTCTTTCTGGATGAAGAAGGAAGCCTTCAGGGCAACTTTAATGACTGGGTAGGCGAGAAAGACGATACAACGCCTACTCAAGAAGCAGAGACTGGTGAGAAGGAACCTTCAGCAGAAGAGAATGGCAACGGTCAGGAAGCAAATTATTATGCTCCAGAAGAGTTGGCTCAACTTGAACTGCATGAGGTTGATTTTAACCGACTGAGTCCAGAGTTGAGGCCATATTATGAAGCTCTTTTAAAACAAACCGTTGCCGAGAAAACTACACAGCCTCAATCTTCTGAACAGACAACTCAACCTCAAGATCCCCTAGATGCGATTAAGGAAGAGGCTAAAAAGCGAGTGATACAGAGGTTTGGCGAGTTTGATGAGTTGAATCCAGAGCATATCACTGCTCTAGCATTTGAAGCTAGTAGGCTTTCAAATGAATACCAAAAGCAGGAAGTTCTTCAACGAAAATTCCAGGAATTAAAATCGTCTGAGCCATACTTTGACCACATTGATAGGTATGCTCAGGAGAAGTTGTTAGAATTGCCTGCAAAAGAATATCTCAAACTTGCTAAAGCTCTACAGGAAAAAGATGCAAATGTTGTTCTCCCTTTTTGGGAGAAATGTAGGCGTGAATTTTACGAACAGAAATTAGGAAAAAGTTTAGGCACAACAAACACACAAACAAAACAAACACAGACTCAGGCTCCAGTTCAAGGCAAAAAGCCACCTACACTAGAAGGTGCTGGCTTAGGTCAAGTTGACACCCAAAGCCAGATAAAACCTCGTGATTTCGCTAGAATGAGCGAGGATGAGCAGGCTGCTGCCTTGATAAGGATGGGCCTAGTCTGATTTGATAAGAAGGAGGTAAAAGATGGCAGATCTTATAACTTATAACGCTGTTGGCAACAGGGAAGATTTATCTGATATAATTACAAACATTTCTCCAACTGATACTCCGCTTTATAGTGGATTTGGTAGGGGTGAGCCAGCTACTGCTACTTATCACGAATGGGTAGAAGATGCTCTAAAGACTCCTGGGTCCAATGCCCAGGTTGAGGGAGCTGCTTATACAGTCTCCACTCCAACCACAAGGACAAGAAAGGGTAATTATACACAGATATTTGAGCAGGGATATGGTGTATCCAGGACTCAGGAGGCTGTTCAAAAAGCTGGTATTAAGTCTGAAATAGCATATCAAATGACAAAGGCTATGAAAGAGATTGCAAATGATGTTGAATATGCGATTGTTAGGAACCTAACTGCTGCTGCTGGCGATGCTACTACTCCAAGAACCTTAGGTGGTATCCAGGCCTTTGTTACTACAAATGTACTGGATAATGGTGGGACTGCCAGGGCTCTTACCGAAGACCTTCTAAACGATGGCGTGCAGGCTGCATGGGAAGATGGTGGCAATCCAAATATGGTTGTTTGTTCTGGTTCTAAAAAAAGGACTATCAGTGGTTTTACTGCGGGAACTACCAAGACAATAGACGCTCAAGATAAAAGACTCATAGCTGCTATAGATGTATATGAGTCTGATTTTGGAATTCTCAGGATAGTACCTCATAGGCTTATGGAATCAGACAAAATATATATACTTGAAAAGGGCAGGTGGAAAATCTCTTATTTGCGTCCTTTTGCTACTCGTCCAGTTGCAGAGACTAAGGACGCCATAGAAAAAGTGATAATTGGAGAGCTAACTTTGGAAGCAAGGGCAGAAAAAGCAAACGCCATAGTCAAAGATTTAAGTTAATAGGAGGCTTACTATGAACTTTTTAAAAATATTTGCCCTAGTTACTTTATTAAGCTCTAAGGTTGGGGAAGCTCTGCAAGACCAGGAGTTATCTGTAAAAGAAATTCTGGATATTGCAGAGGAAGCAACCAAAAAGCTAATAGGTAAAGACTTTTCTCAAATTGCGATTAAGTTCGCAAAAGATGAGAAGGGCAGGACTAAGGTGGAGTTTGTAATATAGAATTTGGGCAGAGCAGGTCTCTGCCCTTTTTTTAAAACAGGAGGATAATATGGCTATACCAAACATTGTGGCGCAAAATTCATCTACAAAACAGCCAAACAGTATTTTAGATGGAGTAATTGGGTATGATGAAGCAGATTATGGCGGAGGATTTGCAAATTATACACCTCCAACGCCTTCAGATGTAGATTTTGATATAAGAGTTGCAAAGGACACAAATGCAACTACACCTGGGAAGAGGTTATATATCTATGCTGGCGGCGCTTGGCATTATGTGGCTTTAACATAGAGGGTTTAATATGAAAAGAAAAGTTTTTTTAGAGGAACCACAAGAAGGGCACTATAAAGTTCATGTTGTAAGCGATATAGGGGATTTAATTAGGCTAAACAACCTAGAAAAAAAAGAAATAAGAAAAGGATTTTCTAAAAAGAAAACTATGCGTAAAATCGGCTCTATCCCTTTGGATGCTCTCATGAGCTTGCCTTTTGAAAAAGCTATTGAGATTATGAGTGATGATAGAGCAATGAAAAAGTTCTTAAAAGAAAATCCTCAATACAGGACAAGTGAAGGGAGGATTTAGTTATGGAGACTTATGTACCTGAAAGACTTGTAAAAACTTATTCAATCGCTGCTGCCGGAAATGTTTCAGATGTAATTTCTGTTGAGTTTGAAGTCTCAAATGTAAATATTACAAAAGGCGCAGATGTAACAGCGACCATCACTTTTTGTGGAAAAGATTATACTGATTCTTTTAGTGTTGTGTCTGATTTTGGAAGGTCTTGCAAGGGGGATTTGTCTGTAGCTGCTTCAAATGCTGGAGCGGCTGCGGAGGATTTAACTCTTGAAATTTTAGGCATAAGACAAGAAAGAAGATAGGAGGCATTATGAAAGATACTATTTTAGTTAAAAAATCAAAGAAAAACAAAAATGAAGTTTTAACTCTAGGATATGATGTTAAAGGCAAAGATGTTGTTGAAATAAGAAAAAGAGATCTTAAGGATTTTATTAGTCTTGGGTATAAAGTTGTTAAAAAAGACACAAAGAAAGATAAGTGAGGTTTAATATGGCAGCAAAATGGATACAAGACATAGAATTAAAGAAGGGCGCCCTACATAAAGAATTGGGGATTCCTGAAGACAAGAAAATCCCAATCACTTTATTAGAAAAAATAAAAGTCTTGAATATAGGAGATAAATTAAAGTTACCAAATGGGAAAGTAATAATGATTACAAGGAAGCTAAAGAGAAGGGCAAATTTAGCCTTAAACTTTAAAAGGATGAATGGATGAGTACTGTAGAAGACTTCTTAAGCTCTGTTAGGTATCAAATAAACGATACTGGGGCGGTTGAATACTCAAACGATGAACTGATAGAATATTTAAATATTGCCATACGGTTTTTATCTTCTGAGCTTATCGGGATAAGTTCCCATTTACTTTTAAAAGAAACAACAATCGCTTTAACAGATAATATGGGAGATTTACCTAGCGATTTTATAAAAGAAAAGGCTGTGCTTGATGCTGATGGCTACACTCTTTACAGTGCCCCACCTTCTGCAACGCTCAGCCAAATAATATACAAAATAATTGGAGATAAAATTTATAGTAAAGCCAGTAGTCCTTTAACTCTATACTATTTTTATTTTTATCCTTCAGTTAGTGCTATAACGGATACCTTGCCAACTAAAGATTATATGGAGGATCTTTTAAAAGAAATGGTCATATTTTTGGCCTTAAATAGGAATGAATATAACCTTAGTACTGAAGGACAACTTTTGGCAAATTTTAAAGATAAAGTCTTAAGTCTTGCTAATTTTGGCAAGCAAAATTTAGACAGACAATTACCGTTTGTAATATGAGAATATCAAGCAAACATCCAGCAACAAAGACTATCCAGTTTATTGATTTTTCAGGCGGTCTAAATTTAGCTGTTCCACCTGAAGTTATTGCAAATAATGAATGTGTTGCCCTATATAATTTTGAATTTGAGCCAAGTTCTGGCGTGCTAAAAACTAGAGATGGACTAGAAAAGTTGGGAGAGTTGGCAAATCCTATTGATTCAATGTATTACGGACGAAATATTCAGCAGCTTTTAGTTGTGTCTGACAATCAATTATATAAATATAGTACTGGAACGTTTACTCTTATCGGTTCTTTGTCTGGAACAAAAACTCCAATTTATTGCGAATGGGAGAATAAAGTCTTGATAGCGTCTGGTGGAGCATTGCAAAGCTATGATGGCACCACATTAACAACAATTGCTGGCGCCCCAAATTCTGATTATGTAAATGTGCAATATGGAAGAGTAATAGTATCTCAAGAGGGCAGCGATTATCTTTATTGGTCGGGTGTTGGCGATGAGACTCAATGGGATTTTACATCAAATAAAGCTCTAATGCTGGAAGTTGGATATAAAGATGGTGGGAACATAATTGCGGTTCAAATGTTATCAAGAGATATAGTTGTTTTTAAAGACAATGGCAGGATATATCGTGTTGTTGGTCCATATCCTGATTGGGTGGTCTATGAAGTTGCGAATAAAGTTAGTGGCCTATCCAGATTATCAACTACAAGCATTGGGGATTATCTTGTATTTCTTGACAGTGATGGAGTAAAAACTCTTCAAACCGTTATGGAATATGGCGATTTAAGAGCTACAAGTATTGGCGATAAAATAAATAAGTGGATAGTAAAAAATACGATGAAAGACTATGCTAGACTGTGGCATTCTAAGAGAAAAGGTCAGGTATGGATTAGGGCTCAAGATGATAAATTTGTGTATGTTTATCATTATTTATTAAACGCCTGGACAATCTTTTATTTTAAAGACCAGTGCAATGCTTTAGCTGAAGATGCGTACAATTTATATGTTGCTCTTGGAAATATTCTATATAAAATGAATGATTTAATTCATACCGATGATGGAGAAAGTATACAGTCTAGGTTAATAACCAAAAGACTGTTTTCTAATTTTCCTTTTTTGGTTAAAAAAATCAAATTTGCGTACGAAGGCCTTGAAGATGGTAGTGTAAACATACAAATCAACAATTATTATAGAAATATAACTATCCAAAAGGGTGGTGATATTGCTTATTCAGATAATGATATCGCTTATTTAGACAACGACCCAGTTGTGTTTTATAATAGGCATGAATCTCAAAAGAGAACAAATTTTAGAACTCCTTATTTGCAGCCTGAAATTGTTGTAATTGGAGCAATAAGGTTTTTAGGCTTAATTATAGAAATAGTGGAGGTTTAGTATGGGAGAATGGGGTTTAGGATATCCAGTAAATTTTACACCAACAGGAGATACCACTTCTCAAGCAATTGAAAAACATATCAACGAACTAAATCAAATTTATGGATATTTAAATAGAATCAGAAAGCTAGACTCTGGGATTAACGCTCCAACAGATCCAATACAAGATCATTTATGGCTAGACACATCAAATGGTATGCCAATTTTAAGAAGGTATGATGCTACGGCTGGAACTTGGGTTCCTGTAGACCGATTAACAGAAAGTCTGTCTGATGTGATTTCAACAATAGGTAGCGATAATGTAAGACTTAGTATTTCTAGTACAATTGATGTTCCAACCGATATTACAATTCCATCTAATGTATTTATTGATTTTGTATATCCAGGAAAATTTAATGTACAAACTCAAACAATAACTGGAGAAAATGTTGGAACGGGAGATGGAACGACTACTGTTTTTAATTTGCAAGAAACTCCAATTTTAGAGGGTTCAGATACAATTTATGTAGATGGAACAGCACAAACTAGGAATACTGATTATACCATAAATTATGATACAGGCCAGATAACTTTTACAACTGCTCCTGCAAGTAGTGCAGTAATAACTGCTGATTACATTCATCAGTATGTTTTGACTTTGAATTGTGGATTTAGGGCTGGTCTTTGGCAGATATTTGATGGAGATGGTGTTGTTACTGGTAGTCCTAAGATTGAAGCTGTATATCCAGAATGGTTTGGTGCAAAAGGTGATGGAGTAACAGATGATACAGATGCGATACAGAAAACAGTAAAGCTTGCTAATGGTAGAACTGTTAAATTCGGTTATAACGTTTATAATATTACTACAAATATTGATGAGGGGTATGATGGCGAAATTAGAATTAGTGGAAGCGGGGAGTCTTTTTATACCCATATAGGGAGCAATGATACAACTTCTTTTGATGATGACTATTCTAATTATTCTAACAAAATAACAGTTATAAAATGCACATCTTGTAGTTTCATCGGTAAGCCAGATACCACAACGACTGCAAATTATAACTCAAATTTAAAATTCTTAGAAAACATGATTATATATGCTGTTAATGGTGATGATCAAATCGGTATTCATATTCATCCTGTTGACACTATTATCCAAAATTGTTTTATTGCTAATTTTGGTTTATTCGGACTATTAACCCGTTCCGGTATAACATCCACTTTTAAAAACATCGGATTTAGAGCGAATGGATGGAATTTAAGTGAATCTGGAACAATTGGTACCGACTATGGTTCAGGGTGTAATTTGAAAATTAATAGTGATATTACACCACAAAATTATCACACAATTAATTCTTCTTATCGTCCGACAACTTTTACTTTAAAAGATATTTATATATCTTCTAATAACACGTATAATGGGGCGACATATAGTGGATTAAGGGCAATACAAGCACATGGATTAATAGATGCTAGTTTTATTAATGTTGGTTCTTATCAAGGATGGTGCTTTCAATTTTGTGATGTTACGCTTGACTCATGTCACATCGAAAATTATGCTGAAAGTGGAACTCTCGCAAATGATAATACTCCTATTGAATTATATTTATACAGTAGTGGAACAACGTTAAATAATTGTTATATTGTAAATTTAGGGACAAATGCCACATCGTCGAGAGGTATAGTGAATAAGAGTTTATCTCAATATACTAACGGATTAGTTAACTTGCGCAGTGGTATAATTTCTAGTACTATACCATATATAAAAAATATATATAGTGAAATTACTAGTCCAGCAGCAACGGCAACAACCTTAACTCATTCGTTTGATAATATTTTTGGTGATGAAACATTTGAAGGTTTTCAAGGACTGATTTATATTACTTTACAAAAGAAAGTTGATTATAAAGATTATTCACAAGCGATTTATCCATTATCCCGGTTTAGTGTTTCTGATACTGTTTATACAAGGACTGGTACAAGTCTTGATAATTTCGATAGTGGAAGTGGAACAACATGGCAAAAGACAATTTCTGCGGTTAGGGCAAATGGGAATAATTTAGAGATTGATGTTGACTGGGGGAGTTCTTGGAATAACGAAGTTTTCAGAGCGTCTATAACATTGATTGGTAATTGTATATATAATTAACGGGAGGTTCTAACAAATGACAACAAAATCAAAACTAAAATCAAATGCTTTAACATACATCGAAGACAACATTGAATATCCAATCCATTATTTTGAAAAACAAGGTCTTGTTGCTATAGAAGGGAGATTAACATGCAACTAATTCAAGCACAGACTCCAGAAATAATCTTAAAACTAAAAGATTACTGGAGAAAATATATAAAGAAGTTAAAAGAAGGCCTAGAAGAAGGTGAGCTAAATCGTTTAATGATGGCCTTTACGCCTTTAAATGTTAATAGATTGTTGATTTTGGTTGACAATAAGAAAGAAATCCATGGTTTTGTTTTGGTATTTATGGGTAATGTTTATAATGATTTATTTGTTGTCCAATGTTCTACAGACAGGCCAAAAGAAATGAAAAAGGCTTTAGTTGAGTTTGCAAAAAAGAGTGGTGCTACTGGCATATATTTCAACACAGAAAGAAGCCCAAGAGCCTGGAAGAGGCTTTTAAATGTAAAAAATATTGGTTATACAATGAAAATAAATTTAGGAGGCTAAAATGGGTAGCCTATTTGGCAAATCTGAAACAAAAACAGTAACAACAAGGAATATTCCTGCTCAATCTTCGGAAGAAAGGCAACTGCTATCTCAGCTTGTTGATATATCTAATAAGCCATATACTCCATTGCCTGAATTACAACAAACACTAAAAACCTTTTATGAGCCACTCCCTCAAACAATACAGGCGTTTTCTAATCCATATATGGCAATGTTGCCGTACGAGAGAAAGTGGGGAGACTTTTTGAACACATTTGCTCAAAGAGGCGTTGTAAATTCAACGCTAACTCAAAATGCAATGCGAGACTTAGGGCAGTCTTTAGCAGAAAGAGGGGCAGAATTGAAGACTAGAAGTCTTGGACTGCTTGAAGGTCTAAGGCAGCAATCTATGGCTAACAAGCTGCAAAGACTATCAATGTTGGACCAATTGCAACAAAAGAGTTTAGACAAACAATATCAAAAGATGTTCAATATTTGGAATTCTCTTTATGCTGGCAGGATGGGAACGCCACCAACAACAGTAACTACTCAGACTGGTCCCTCTCCATTTGGTCAGGCTTTAGGAACTGCAATGGGGATGGCTGGATCCTATTGGTTGCCAATGGGTATTTCTTCGCTTGGGAGTGGTTTATCTTCTATGTTTAGTGGTGGTTCTCAAGTTGCAATGGCTGCACCTTCCATGGTCCCAGCGTCAACTGCTGGTGCGGTCCCCTTTGTATAATAACTAACAAGGAGATAATATGTGGGAGAAAGTATTCCATTTAAATAGCCAATTCCAAATGATAGAACTTTTAGCAGATAAAGAAACTGGACATATTAGATTAGACTTAAATTTGTGCACTCAGTTTCACAGTGCGGATGAATATAGATACCATGAGTTAGCAATATTCGCTCCTTTGGTTCTGTGTGAAAAGGACCCTAAGAAAGTTTTGGTTTTAGGGGGAGGAGACGGACTCGCTGCAAGAGAAGCTCTTAAGTTTGCAGAAAAAATTGTTGTTGTTGACATAGATCCTGAGATGACAAGGTTGGCCAAAGAAAATGAATTGATAAGAACTTTAAATAAAGACTCTTTCAATTCTGAAAAAGTAAAGATTTATAATAAAGACGCTTATAAATGGGTACAAGAATGCAGAAAAAATAAATATGATATTGTTTTTGCAGATTATCCGGACCCTTCTAGTTTAGCTTTAGAAAAGTTATTTGAAGTAGAACATTACAAAGAGATTGAAAGGGTTTTAAAACCTGGGGGGGTTTTTATTTTACAGGCTGGTGGAGGCATGATTGTCCCTGTGATGTCAACTGTTGGAGCTAAATTAAGAAAAGTTTTTAAATATTGTTTTCCTATTAAAGTTGAGATGTTGGGGGGCATTCAGGGGTTTTGGATTGCAATGAACCACAAGCCTCAACCAGTTTGGGATAGACTGAAAGGGGTAGAAACAAGGGCTTTTGACAAGCAAATGTTTTTGTCGGCTACAAGCTGGAGTAAAGATTTAAGAACCTGGCTAAAAGAAGGAGATCCAGAAGATAGCGTTTATGATATGTATGTTTACGGGTTAGCCCTGGCAAATCATTTAAGCTGGAGAACGAGGCAATGAGAGGCAGATTGCAAGTTATTCATCTAAAAACTCTTCCTGTTTACATAAAGGCAGATAAAATCATAGAATTTTTAAATAAATGTGTAGCAGCTATAGAGATGAAGCCTCATGGAGACATTAGATTAATAAAATATGACCCTCCCTTTGACAATCCTGCGCTATTTTCTTTTTTAGCTTTTCAACCTCTCAAGGAGAGTTATATTGCAATAGATACTTGGAGCGAACTTGAATATTTGAATATCGTGATAAATTCTTGCAAAAATTTTAATGTAAACAAAGCAATAGGTGTTGCAATAAAAACATTTAACCCATACTTGGTTTGGTGTGGTTCTTCTGAAATATATACAGGAGAGCCAAAAACAAAAACTGTATTATATAGGAGAAAAAGATGGCTGGTTTATCTGAAAACATTTTTCAAAAACCTAATTATGGGAGATATTATAACGAAGCAGCCAAAAACCTCTTAATCGGATCTTTAGTGGGTGCCCTTGCAAAGGGAATAACTGGTTCAGATTCTTTTGCTGGTGGTTTACTTAAAGGTTGGACTGGCGGGACTCAAGGCTTGCTTAATCAACAAATTCAGCAAGAGCAAGAACAGGCTCATTTAAAAAACAAACTAGCAACAGAAATGTTGATTAATAGTTTGCAACAGGAAGCTCAAAAAACAGCAGAACAAGCTACCAGACAGAGATTGTTGGCTCTAAGTCAAGGCCTAAAACAGGCATACAACAAGCATTTAAAACCAAATGGGACATTTGACCATGTAGGTTTTATGCACGATGCTACAACTCTATCTCTACAACTTGGATTTACCCCAGATGACATTAGAAAGATATTGCAAGAATATGCTCAACCACAAAAACAGCAAAAGCCAAGCAATAAGTATTTTAAAGTTGGAAATGCTTTAGTAAAAGTTGGTCCAGAAGGCAAAGCAGTTCCTATCTACCAGCAGCCAACAGTTCCCTCGCAGCAAGCAATACAACAAAACTTAGAAGGGAAATTGAACTTTGCCAAACAATTAATTGGTTCAGGAAGACAATATATTAGTACAGCTTTATCCCTAATAAAAAATAAATACCAAGGCGCATTATTGCAACTAAACGAGCAAGATTTAGAAAACCCTCAAAACAGAGAAATCCTTACAAACTTTTTAATAAAACAGGCCAAAGCTGGCGATCAAGAAGCAAAGAAGTTGTTGGATTATGTTTTAAGAGGATTCAAGTTAATGGATACAGGAGTTGAATTATATAAGCAGGTTGGACAAGCATATAATGTAGATTTGTCAGGTGAGAGACCTTCTGCTTTTAATGTCAACCCATATCTCAATCTAATGCAACCAAATAGCAACTCTACAAATGCTACAAGTGCTAATCCTTATCTTGAACTTTTAAAATCTAAATAATGGGGTATTTTATGAGCGATATGCCTCTTTTAACACAAACTCTTACCAAAAGAGACCCTTTGTTTGCTAAACTTACACCAGAGCAAAAAACAATCGTTACTCAAAAGCTAATTAGTCGTCCTGGAACATTGTACAGAATTTTATATACAAGAGATCCTGCTTTTAAAGAATTGAATGGTCATCAGAGAAAGCAAGTTATAGATAAATTTGTAAGTGATTACAAAAACCTTACTCAACAAAGTATTCAAAAAACAAAACAAGCAGCAGCCTTTGAGCAAGCAACTGCTCCAGACCTGTCAAGTGCAGCAAGTTTGTTTTTGGGGAATACTTTTATAGACCCAGTTGCAGCTATAACAGCAGGTGCAGTGGGGACATTAGGAGCTGCAAAAGCTGGGTTAAGTGCTAGTAGAGCCTTGTTGAGTGGTGCAGTTGCTAGTGGAGCAGATGTTCCAGTTGGGGTTGGATCGGAGGCTATTTTAGACAAGGTTTTTAAAAGCAATATACCTACACCAATCAAAATTGGTTTAGGTCTTGTTGTGCCATTGGCTTTGGGCGCTACCGTTGCTAAGACATTTGAAGGAAAACTTCAAGACGCAATTACAAACGAAGCGGATAAGAAGGCCTTTTCAAAAATAAAAAGCGCAATATTTGATAAAGCTAAGGCTAAAAAAATAACGCTAGAAGATTTACAAAGTGTTGTTGATAAAGAGATAAAAAATCCAGAAGCAGGTAAAGTTATTGATTTGGTTCTAAGGGACCCCAACGTAAGTGATAATTTTAAGAAAACTGTATATGCTTTACCTGACTATGCCTATGAGTTTGTAAAGCCTGAATTTAGAAGAGATTTACCTATTCTTTCCAAAGCTCAACCAATGCAAGAGAATATCTCTGAAATAAATAGAATTGCTAGGGAATCATTTATTGAACCAACTAAAAAAATAGCCCTTCCTGAAAGTCCTATCACAAAGGGTGAAGTTGTTCCAGAGGGAACTATTATTCCTGCTGGAGGAGCAAAAGTTGAAAAGCCTGTTGAGCCTCCTGTAGAGGTAATAAAAGTCAAGGTTACGCCTCAACAACCTAAAGAGCTGCCTGAAGAAGTCAAGTTAGCAGCACAAGAGCTTTTAGATAGAGGAGGAGCAAAAGATATAAATGAAGCCATTAAAAAAGTTTCTGAAGTATATGATCCACAAAAAGATGATATTTTTAGTTTAGTTGGTAAACTTGATGATATTCTCGCTCAAACTCCAGAGATGCAAAAATACTACGCAGACCAGGCTAAAGCTATAAAAAACATGCGTACAGACCTATATGAAAAAATTAGAGATATTTTGTATGAAGATGGTATAAATTCTAAAGATTTAAACACTCAGTTTGGACAAACAGGGTTGCAAGCAATAAGGAGCAAGTTTGGATTTAGGGCCGTAAAAAAAGATGGCCTCCCTTTAGATATTCTTGGTCAAACAATAAGGGAATTATATCCAGAATTATTACCAGAAGATTTTGATATAAATGATGTTTACAAGTTGTTAGAAGAAATACCAGCCAGAAGAGAGATTGAAAGGGATTATAATAAGGCGCTTTCTGTTAAAGAAAAACAGAAGGCTACAAGGGGGGATTATGCAACAAAACGCACTGTATCGCCTTTGTCTTTGCAAAATTGGGTTGAGTCCCAAACAAAAGTGCCAGAATATAGCAAGTTACGGACAGCGGAAACAGCACTTTACAGAGTTAAGGCCCCAGGCAAAATTTCAAAAGAAAGCGCAGCAGCAATAGCACAAAAGATTATTGGCGATGAAACACAAGAGAACTTAATTGCAATTGCGGTTGATAAAAACAATAAACCCATTAGGATAATTCATTCTACTAAAGGCACTAGAGATACTTCCATGGTTGACCTTTCTTCTCTTTTTGGAAGGGCGTTGAGCGATAAAAGGGTGAAAGGTATTTATGTTTTTCATAATCATCCTGGTGGATCTTTGTCTTTCTCTGGACATGATGATGTTGTTTTTAAATATATGAATAAATTAAGCAAAGACCTAGGCATTAAGCTAGAGGGATTTGGGATTGTTAGCAAGGAAGGAGCAGCCTTTAAGGGTGAAAATAAATTGGCGTCAATTACAAATAAGGAATTTAGCAGATCTATTCCTCTTACTACAAGAAAGTTTATTGCCAGCAAAGAAATAACTTCTGTTTCGTCTCCTGCTGATGTTGAAAAATTTGTCAAAGAAAACAACATAAAAAATTCTATAATTTATGTAGACAACAATAACAATATAGTGGGTGTTAAATCAATTACTCCTGCAAAGAAAGGATATACAGAAAGAAGCCTTTTGAAAGATATTATTACTGGCAGCGAAGAGTTTGGAGCCAATAGAGTTATATTTGCCAATTTAAACAATAAACTTATTCCAGCAGCAAAAAAAATAACTTCTGTTTTGCATTCAGATTCTAGTTTTGGTGTTAATATGTTAGACATGATTAGAAATAACAAAAGCCTTTTAAGTGCTGGAAAGTTTAACCCCTCGCAAATGAAGTCATACGATTATTTAGCAACAGAGCTCCATGCTGGGCCTAATCTGATTAAAGGCCTCCAACAGACAGATGAGCTCGTTAAAAACGTTATGCAAAAAATTTATACTAAACTTGAGGGTAAAAAAGCGTTTAAGAAAATTTATCAAACGTTAAAGAGTTTTTCTCATCCTTTGCCCCACTTATCCAAAGAAAGTGTTGAGAGATATGAGACTGCTCTTTATGGCAAATATAGGCCAAAAGAAGCGTTAGGAGCAATTGAAACTAAACAGTTAAGTAAAACCATCAAAAGACTTTTGAAGGACTATGGCAAAGAAAGACAAACAGCAACAGAGGTTATAATTAGATATTTAGAGGATCCAGTTTTTAGAGAAGTAGCAAGGCAGAAGAAGGAGTTTAAGGGGTTAACCAAGGGTTTAGATGAAATTGTAAATGCGATTGACAGAACATCTAACGAATTAATGCAAAGAGGAATTATAACCCCCTCGCAAAGAAAAAAATGGCAGAGAAGGTATTTAGCCAGGCTGTATATGCAAGACAAATTAAGTGGGGTTAGTTCTGTTGGTGGCGTTACTCAGCAAAAAATTTACAAAGGTAGAAAAATTGAGTCTATTATGGACCTTGCAAAAAAGGATAGAGATGCTCTTGGGTATATTGAAGATCCTGAATTAGCAGTGAAAACAACTCTTGCCAAAAACTGGCACAACATCGCAACAGATGACTTTTATAGAGAGATAATTAAAGACAAAACAATTGTGCCTCAAGAATTTATTGTTAAAAATCCCTTTAAGGTTGAGAATTTGCCTGAGCTAATGTCTCCTAAATATGCAAAAGAAAAAGTTATCCCCTGGTTAAGAGATCATTTTAGAGAGGAGCTAAAAACAAATAAGGCTCTCAGAGAAAAGTTTGTTAATTTTATAAAAGAAACGAACAAAAAACTTAATTTAATAGAATCTGTAAAAAACAAACTTCCAAAAGATTACGAGATGTTAAGTGGGGAAGGGGTGAAATATGGTATTTTAACAGACTTGCCTGTACATAAAGATGTAAATTTGCAAATAAGAGGGATGTGGTCTGTAACAAATGAACCTGAAAATTTCTTAAGTAAGGCAGACAAGACTTTATCAACATTATACGCTTTGTTTAAAGTGATGAAGGTTCCTTTTAATCTTAGAGCTTATCCTAGGAATTTTATTTCAAATATTTTCCAATATGGATTAGAAGGACACAATCCAATTGAATATATAAAAGAAATGCCTGACACCATAAGGGGCATTATAACAAAAGATAAGTATTTTGATGAAGCGCTACGCATGGGGTTAATCGGAGAAAATTTTGCTAGACATGAAATTATAGATGTTCTTAGTAAACTAGAGCAAAGCACCTCAAAGAACAAGGCTATAAAAAATATTTTAGAATATTTCCAAAAAGCCTCGGCTCCTTATGGATGGGTTGATGATTTTGCAAAATTAAATACTTATAGAATTTTTAGAGAAAAAGGGCTATCTAAGTTAGAAGCTATAAGAAAGGCTCAACAAATTCATTATGATTATGGATATGTACCTTACTGGGTAAGGCAAATAAGACAACCAAAACTGGAAGGCAAAGGAATTGCTGGCAAGCTTTTAATGAGTCCTTTTGTAACTTTTCAGTCAAAGGCAACGGGACAATTGTTTAGATCTTTAGCCAATAAACCGGTTACAACTGCAATGTTGATTTCTAGTTTGTATGTATTAAAAAACAAAATTCAACAGTACTATAAAAAGAAATATGGTAAAAAATATGAAGTTGGAGAAAAGTTGAGACCTGAATGGTTGAAAGACCCCCTTATTGTCCACATAATGACAAAAAATGGAAAACATTACTATGTTGATATCACTCAAATTTTACCTGTTGGTTGGCTCTCAAAAGCCATTTATGAGGCTAGTCATGGTAAAATAGCATCTGCTTTAGGAGAGCTAGGTTTCGGAAGTTCCCCTTTAAATGCTCCCTTTGAGGCAATAACAGGCAAAGACATATTTACAGGCAAAGAGCTTTATTCTCCATTAGACACTGAAAACCAAAAGTTGTTAAAGGGAATTTCACATGTAGCCAAAAAAACTCTTGCCCCTGCTACAATTGAACAAATAGAAAGTTGGAGAAAATCAAAGCAACCTGTATTTTTAAGATGGATAACTGGTGCCAATATTTATGGGTACGATGTGCCAGAGCTAGCTGCTCAAGCTATTTATAGAAAAAAGAAACTGGAAGGCGCTTACAAGAAAGAGTTGTATAGCCTGCGTTATAAGTATCAAAAGGGGTTATTAGACAAAAAAGAATATATGAAGAAGGTTAAAAAGTTGTATAATGCATATAAAAATAGGACAAAAGAATTAGTTGCTCCCTAGCATTGCGCTAGGGAGTTTTTGGTTAATGATTAAACAAAAGTGCAGTTATTTCGTTAAATCTGTCTAAAATACCTTTAGATTGTAAAGTGTAAAAATTTTGGTTATTGTCAACAATAAAAGCCATAATGAGATTATGAATCATAAGTTGCCTTAAGGTCGCCCTTTTAAAGGGTGGTACAATAATTATAAGGTCATAATTGCAATGCTGGATAGCTTTTTGATAAAAAGATTGTTGTTCTTTAATATCTCCAAGACCTGTATAATATGTTTTATAGGCCAATATATCGTAAATAGATCTGTCTGATATGAACTTTTCCCCTGCTTTTCTCTCTTCTTCTATTTGTCTTTGTAAGAATTTGTTTTCCATTTCATCTGCGAACTTTTTATCTTTTAACATTCTCTCCATTATCTCGCCTCTACTTGGTTCTTTATTTAAGATGGTCTTAAATTCGCTTCTAACAACCTCTGAGATATAATTATAGGTTTTTAGATGATTTTTAAGTGCATTAAGAAGTGTTGTTTTGCCTGTATTATGCGCTCCTGATAAGGCTATTTTTTTGTACATTATTCCTCCTTTATTAGTTCAGGATTATCATAGATATTGCCTATAACTTCAATCTTAAAATAAGCCAAAGGATACTCTTGAGGATGAAAAACATATACAAAGTTTGGCTCAGAAGGAATATATCCTTCTTCAGGGATATAATCTTTAATGTTTTCTAAATACCATCCATAACCAACTTGTCTGCCTTCAAAAGGCTCTTTATTATCAAAATAACCAAATTTAACAATTGCAATAGTATGATCCCCAATATACGAATATGGATATTTTATTATGTCGCCTTCATAAATTTTTTTGCCATTCTTATCTTTTATGCCAGTGCATTGCCCTATGGTTTCTGGAATAATTTCTCTTAAGTATGTAATATCAGATTTTAATTTCATGTTGAGAATATAATATTTTGTGTCCCCATCTTTTTTTGTTATTAAATTCCCATATGCCCATTCACCATTATCCTTTCTTTTCCCTCTAAATTTAATTTCTCTCATTTTTATATCTCCTCTTCCTAAAAATATTCATCAACCAATCTTAAATGTTTACATGCCTTATCTATTTCTTTATCTGCTTTGATTTCCGGATCATACACTTGATAGAGTTTAAATAGATTTTCCTCTATTTTCCCTGCTATATCTCTAAATTTTTTATGCCTCTGGACGTCTGACGCCAAACCACACAAAAAAGACAGATAATAAGAGAAAGTAATAGCTCTTGTTTTGTTTTGTATTTTATCTAACACCATTTTAGTTTTGTTAATAGCAGCTTGCCAGTCTTTAGGCGAGGATCCTGCAAGCCTTAACCTTATTTTTTCTCTATGTTTCTTAACTGCATTCACATATGCCCAGGCTTTTAGTGGAGGTCTTGTCTGTCTAAACATACTAATAAAAACATTTTCATCTAAAAATCCCAAGAAAAACATTATCCTTTGCTCTTTTTTAGCCATATCTCATTCCCCCTCTATCTGTTTGTGCCGGCCCAACCTAATACCATTTCTACGCTTCCATCTTTATATTTTCTAATCTTGTTATCGCTACTTCCGAACCCACCTCTATTTTTATTGCTTAGTTCTTCTACATATTCACAATAAGCTTGTGGCATATTTTGTATAATCCGAAACTGAGCAATGCGTTCAAACAGTTTTAACTCTGCTGGTCTTAAAAAATATGCAGGAAATCCCCAAATATCATTATTTCCACAATAGTCATTGTCTATTATTCCCATACTATTCCCCAATAAAATCCCTTTCTTAATAAACAAAGAAGATCTTGGGACTATGAGAGCCTCGTATCCTTTTGGCAGTTGGACAGAAATTCCTAATGATAGAATAAATCTGTCATCTTTGAAAAAAGAATGTATATTATTATATATATTTATTCTGTGTTTTCCAAAAGGAAAAGGATTTTTAGGATGTATTCCACAGAAATATAAATCTATCCAATCTCCGTGTTTTTGAAGGTCTGGCATGTCTGGGTGATGTTTTTTGATTTTAATTTTTAGCATATTTAACCTCCTTTTATTTTAAAATTTCTATAATCAAAGGAAAACAAAACATTGTAAAAATCATAATAGCAACCAATCTTATTATATGTCTTTTTATTAATGGCATTTTTTGAAAATATGAACCACAAAAATGGTCTAACAACGTCTTTAAGAACCACGTCCACACAAAAGTTATTAATAAATAAATTATTATTGCAAATGTCCAGGCAGCCATTGAAATTATTATGCTTAAATTCATCTAAAACTCCTTTATTTATCAATTAACCTTTCTCTTTCTTTATTCTTGTTAAAATTATAATGCTTTCATTCCGAGTATTGCAATAAGCATGTAGAATGTTTAAATCATATACATGTCGCCAGTGATTAAGTAGTCTTTGCAATTCAACAATATCTCCTTTAATTATTTTATACTCCTTCAAACACTCTTTAGATTTTAAGTTTTCAGGTTCAAATATCATTTTAGTATACCTCCTCCTTTGTTTAATTTGTTGTGCAGTAATATTAAGTTTCCCTCCCTTCTGTTTAGTTTTTTTTGAAAGAAAAAAAGACTGTTTTAATTTTTCTTCCAATCTTTTTATTCTTAATATCTGTTCTGGGAAATATTCTGCAATAAGAACGATTTCTCTTTTTCTAGCAAGTACACAAGGACAGCAACCCACACGAGAAAAACCCAGCTCATACATTTGATTAATTTTTAAACCATGTTGTGTTATATACCTAAAACACATCAGTCCTGACCAAGCTAATAAAGGACGATATACTTTAACAGATAAATTTTTCTGATATTTTTTTAATTCTCTTTTTTTAAGCAGTCGTCTCTCACGACTTTCTTCTCTCCTTTCCCCAACAAGAACAATAAAATCTTCTTTTATTGTTTTGTAAAATTCAATCAGTGGCTTTATTTTTAATTCACTTGTGCAATACCGTCTAAATAAAGAGGGAAAAATTTTTTTATATAAAATAAGTTCCTCGAAAAATCTTTTAGGTTTTAGCGTTATAAAGCAAACAGACTTTTTTTTTACAAAAGTTTTTAATATATTCTATGTATTCATAAGTCATCCAACTCTCCCACCCAGTATCACAAAACAAAACTATAATGTCTTTTTTCTTAAAATTATTTAAAGCATATAACAATAAAGCAGTTGAATCTTTACCTCCCGAATAGGAAACTATATACTTCATTTTAAAACCACCACCTTAACATTCTTTTTAATGCCCAACTTTCTAGCAATCTTTTTGTTTGGGGCCAATATGTCTATTCTTCTTTTAAACCTCTTATTCATTAAATCCGCCACTCTTCTAACCCCAAATCCCTCAATATAAACTCTTTTGCCAAGTAGGAACATCAAGTCTCTAGAAACAGCAACGTCTCGCCCCGCTTTTAACTTTGTGTTAAGTGCTCCAATACAAGGTGTTTTGTCAGTTTCTCTCTTAGAGAGTGTATAGAAAGATAATGTAACTATGTAACAATTTTTCTTTGGAGCCTGATAATAATAAATTTGACGTCCTTGGTTCGCTAAAGAGGCATATAGAAACAGCATTACACAGAAGATACAACTAAGAGTTAGAGTCCTCACATAGCCCTCCCTTTAAATATTCTAGTATTGTCCATGTTGTTTCATCAAACCCCTTACATACTCTTGCAAAGTATCCTTGTTTATTTAATTGCTCTATCCACCATTTTTGCTCTTTAGTGGCCTTATTGGGTCCAACCTTTAGTTCTATAAAAAGTCCATGAAAACCGGATTTTGCAACTGGCAAAAATATGTCTGGATAACCTTTTTTCATGCCAGTTAGTTTTGCTTTTTTGGCTTGGCCTATTGTAAGCCTGACTCCATTTAAACTAGCATTTAAAAGTTTAAGCTCTGGATATTTGTGTTCCATAAACTTTGCCCATTCGAAAATTTGGATTTGTGTTTCATGTTCGCTATATGTCTTTTCCATTAATCTTCCCTCCATGGTATGTTTAATTTCGCTTGGTGTAACCATTCTTCTCCTGTTTTTTCTTCGCCTAAGTATCCTCTTATCTTTCTCCAGCATTCCTCACATCTATAATTATTTGTAGGCTTACCACAATCGTGGCAGCGTCTACGATATATTGTTTCTATTTGTATTTGTGGATGCAAAGAGTTTTTTTTGCTTTTGTTCCAGCGTTCTCTAAGGATTTTGTATTCTTGAGAACGTAAAAAAGCTATTTGTTGAGTAGAAATTTCTTTTTGAAATATTCGCCTAAATAAAAAAGACAGCCTTATCTTTAAAAATTTTGTGCCCTTAATGAATCTATAGGCAATTTCTCCGTTTTTGTATACAAACGGCTCTAATAAAATTGGATACCTGCCCCCATTTAAAGACATAACAACGCCTTGGGAATTTATTTTGTATTTATCCCCCAGGCCATTATATTTAAGAGGCACAAAATCATCTTTGATTTTCATTTTTTACCTCCCATGATTTTTGGTAGATTAATCTTCCACACTTAGGACAACAATAGCCCTCAGCCTTAAATCCCTTTATATTCTCAAATAAAAATTCATACATTTTTATTTTGCATTTTTTACACAACATAGACTTCCACTCCTAATATTTTTTGGATTTCTTCTTTTATAATATCAGGATCTCCATTTACCTCTGAAATATGGGTCAAATAAACTTGTTCAAGGTTGGGAGAATGTTTCTGAAGTTCCTGAAGGAACTTTTTTGTATCCTCAAGGCTGGAGTGGTATTTTGTAATGCGTTTATATAAAGAAAGATTGATTTTACCTTTGTTGACGTTCTCTTCAATAATTGAGTCTATGTAATTGCATTCAATTATAATGTGTGTTGGATCAAATTTTTCTAATTCTAAATATTCATTGCCAAGTTTTAAATCAACTAAATAAGCAATTATTACATCTTTATAGTCTATAATAAAAGCAGTTGGTTCTTTAGCGTCATGTTTAACAGGTATTATTGTTAATAATAGAGGAGGCAATAAGTCTGAGGGCATTATGATTTTAGTGCGAGGGACAGAAAGATGATATGCGTAAATATCTTCTATATTTAAAGCCTTTTTAGTCCCTTGACTCATGTAAAAACGAATACGATATTTTAAAAATTCTTTTAAATATTTTGCATGGTCGCTATGTTCACAAACCAATACTCCAAAATCAATATTTTTTAACTCGTCTAAAAATTTTTTTGGGTTTACCCCACAATCTAACATTATCTTTTTGTCACAAATCTCTACAATATGGCAGACACCTTTACTGGTGCTGCCAAAGGTTTTTAAATTAAATCTATCCATATTTTACCTCTCTTTTAATTTTATGTCCACAGTAAGGACAATAATTAAAAATCCATCCTTCTATTGGTAAAGGTTCGCCTTCATAATATAGACGATAATAAGTTCGGCCTATTACGTCATCGCCTGCAAGGCCGACTCCAACTACACAAAGCTCGCATTTCTCTGTGTTTGTTGGGTAAATAAGGGGGTCGTTTGGCCAGATACTCATAATTACCTCCATGTGTTTTCATAATCTCCAACATAAGTAAATCTTTGTATATTACCATCTTTCTTTCCTAAGAACATCTTTAATGGGCGAGCCCAACGAATTTTAGGGGAACCTACTGATTCCAGTTCTGTATATATTACCAAATCTTCTTCTGTCTCTGTGTGTTTAGCTATATCAAGAACTACATATTAATTCCCTTTAAAATGCTGATAAATACCAAAAATTTTTACGTCTTGTTTCATATTGCCCTCCTTTAAGCCCCCACACTGGGGGCAAGTTTTAAAAGTCTGGTTCTTCTGGTAAATCTTCTCCTTCTGCTCCTATGACATGCTCTTCTTTTTTTTCATATTCTATTTCTAGCTCTGGAGACGCATCTGAAACAACCTTTTCTTCCTCTTCTTCAGCTAAGGCCTTAATCATTTCTATTGATTTTGGAGCATAAACCTTTAGCAATTTAGATAAGACTGTTTTCATTGCCATGGTATCAAAGTCTGTCTTCCATGGTGAGAAGTCGGACCCATAAGATTGAGAGAACCTTTTAGCGTGGTCCTCAACCTTTTCCTTTGTCCAATATTCAAACTTCTCAAATCCGTTAATCAGCTTGAAATAGGCGAAATATCCAATTGGCTTAAAGCTTGTTGGCTCTCCTTCAATACGTGCCTCTCCTGAAATTTTGTCTATTATAACTTTTTCGCCTTCATATACAACACCAGCGTTTATGGTCTTAAATTGGCCTGTGCGAATGGCTAGCTGGATTAATCCTTTGTAACCAATTTGAAACTGAGGTTTTAATTGTCCCTTGATTTTTCTCGGGACTATGTAAGCCATTCCTAAATCCTGAGTTAATGGCAGGTCCAAGATTGCAGACTTCAAAGCACATTTTACCAAGTCTTGTGGCTGGCAGCCTTGTAAATTTATATTGGTGGTTGCCAGCTCTATGAGAGCAGCCATAAAACTATTATGTTTTTCTCCCGCTGCCCTTTTAAACTCCTCTTGAACACTTGGCATAGCCAAGACTTTTTTAAGGTTTTGTGGTGTTGCTGGTAAGTTTGACATGTTAATCCTCCTTTTGGTTTAGTGGAAATACATATCTCCAAGACTGTATATCTCTATCTCTATTTTCAACAGTGTAAGAGCTTTTACCATTAGTAAAACAGTAAGCTGTTCCATTTTTTACGTGTGAAAAATGGCGATATACCCAATCGGCATCCCACCTGTCTTTTACCAACACCACATCATCAACTTCTAGGTCTTCCAAGTTTATCTTTTTTACTAAAAGTGTTTCTAGTAATTTTTTTAAACATTCTTCGGCCGTTGCTACTCCTTCTATTTCTTCTGCTGTAAGGAGTGTTTTTAATAAATCCTTAATTCTCAATTCTAAGATTTCTGTATTCATAATTAATCCTCCTTTTGGTTTAATAATTTGTTTAAAATTTCTTTTTGTTTTTTAACCCACCTTTCATTTAGAATATTACATTTTGAATATTCGGTTTCATTAGGTTCTATATTTTTAATTGTTTTTTCTATAAACAAGAAATTATCAAAATAAACATAAATATTTTTTGTGTTCTCAATAAAGTTTCTATATTTTTGAGACAAAAAATCTATTTTAGAGTTTTTGTTTTCATTCCACTCTGGAGCATTCCAATTGATTATTTTAATGTTTTCTCCCCCACAATTTTTTATATGATAAGCCAAAAACTTAAAAAAGCGTATAATGTCAACGTGAATTTCATCAAAAACAACTTTATCAGTAAAAAACGACACAAACTTTTTGCATTTTTTACAAAATAAGCCGTACATCACAAACATTCTATTCTCCTTTTATGTTTAAAAGAAAAATTTTTCTTGAACATCTTTAATTGTTAGCTTGCTGCCCTTAACTGCCCTTAAAAATATTACCTGGTTGTTAAAACAAACTTCCCAACTTGTGATAGACTCTGCGTTGTCTATCCAAATTGGGACATTAACCCCCAAATCTCTACTAAATGTTTGAGTAATGTCTAGGCCAGCATTTATTTTAGCCCCTGTATTTAAGTTTCTATAAGGGACTCCTTTAACCATGCATTCACAACATTCCTCAATGCCCCCATTCATGAGGGTCTTAAATAACTTCCACTCACAAATCTGAAACTTGGAGTTTATACTATCCTCAATCAACTCAACCTTTTTGACCATGAATTTCTCTAATTCAACAATCTCTTTTTCAACATCAATTAGCTGATTAGCAAGCTCTCTTTCTTTCTTTTGCAACTCTTCGATATTCTTTTGAATCTGCTCTTGCTGTTTGATTTGGGCAATTTGGGATTCTAGGTTTGCAATTTCTTGGTCTAACTTTTGAATTTCAGCTTCATCTTTTTGCTGTTCAGTTTTTATTTTTTCTTTTTCTATTTGGGACTTTAGAAATTTCTCTTCTTCCCGAAATTTAGCAAGTTTTCCCTCTGTTTCTTTCTTTTTTTCTGCTAATTCTACAATCTCATCTTTTGTTTTAATTATTGCAATTTCTATTTTTTCTACTTTTTTCTCTAAATATTCTATTTCCTCTTTTCTTCTTTTGCCATCAGCATTAATCTGTTCCAGCTCCTCGGCCTTTTTCTTGTTGAAGTCGGCCAAGGCTGTTTTTTGTTTCCCAGGTGGAAGGGTTTGTCCACAGAAAGGACAAAGAGAGATGTCTTTTGCGGGTTTTCTGTTTCTAACTGTTTGCCATAGTGTTTTAAGGCTTTTGATATTTTCTTTTTTAGTTTTTATTTGAGCATTAAGATCTGCAATTTCCAACTCAAAGTCTTTTAAAGTGTCTTTCTTTTTCTCTATATCTTTTTGTGTGGTTTCAAGCTGCCACTCAATTTCTCTCTTTTTACTAAGAAGGTTTAAAAGTTGACTCTCAAGCTTTTTTAATACCTCGTTCTCACTCACAGAATTAGCTTTATTTCGTTTTTCTCTCAGTTCCGTGAGTTTTACATCAAGTTCATCAAGAGAAGGCATAATATCAAGCGATACGAGCTTCTGAAGCTCATCTATGCGTGCTGGCAAGGTTTTTAACTCGTCATTAATCTTTCTTTTTTGGCTGGTTAAAACTTTCTTGTATTCTTCAGGAGAGTATTTTTGGAAAGCTTTAGCGAGAGAAGGTTGGTTAAACCCTTGAGCAAGGTCTTTGTCAGGTTTAACGGTTATAAGTTCAAACAATTTTTTCCGTCTGTCTTGCCATCTAAGGCCTTCATTAAAATAGAGAGGATTTGATACGATTTTGAAGAGATCCTCAGGAAGGATGTTTTTAACTGCTTCCTGATATTCTTTCTGTTTTTTAGGGATATCATTTATAAAATAAGATGTTGTGTGGCCTGTGAGGGTCTTCTCAGCCTCACCTCTTTTCTTGGTCCACTTTTCTTTCAGGGCCTTCTTAAAACTATATTCCTTGTCATCAATTTCCAACTGAGCCTCAACCTCAACCTCAACCCCTTGACTCCCAATGGGCTTCACCTCAAAATCAGTCTGCCCCTGGGAGTCTTTGTTGAAAAGCAGCCACAGGTAAGCGTCATATATACTTGTCTTACCTGTGCCATTTTCACCCTCAATTGTAGTGATGGGAGAAAAGTTGACGTTTAATTCTTTGATTCCTTTAAAATTTCTAATGTCCATTTTTTTTAGTTTTAATTCCATAATGTCCTCCTTTGTATTGTTTTTGTTATATGTTGTTAAAATTTTCTAAAGACCTTACTTTTTTTTGCTCATATAATCTCAGGAAGTCGTAGCACTTCCTCTTCAGAGCAACCCATAAATAGAGCTCAGGTTGCTCTTTTTTTGACAAATCTAAAGAATATGCGAAATCCAGCAGATAGTCCTTCAGGGCGTCCTTGCAAGGAAAGGAACTTGCAGGCCCCTGAAAAATTTTTGTGATAAATTTATAAGGTAGGTCGGGAGAGATGTGGTTCCAGATAGGGTGAACCCTACCTTTTCTCTTATTTCCCACCCTCTCCCAATAAAAGGTGGGTTTTTTGGAGAGTCTGTAAGCAGTCCCTTTCGGGACGCCCAAAAACTCTCCAATTCTTCTAAATGACCATCCCTGCCTGCGCAAGGTTTGTACTTGCCAGGCAAAAACGAAAGATTTGTTTCTAAAAGCAAGAAAATTTAAAGCTGTTGCGTACATAAAACTCTCCTTCTTAAATTTAAAAATTGCACAAAAAAAAAGGGGACAGACCTCCAGTGTCAATTTAGACAACTAGAAGCCTGCCCCCTATAAAGAGGGGAGCTTAGGGCGTGGGCGTAAAGTTTAAAAGTTAAAAAATTATTCTGAAACTTCTGCCAGGTCCTCTAACTCGCACTCGTCTGCGTTCTCGAACGCCTCTACCTTTCCGTCTGCGTGATAAAATTTGATCAGGACTGGCTCGGCGCCATAAAGACGCCCTGTCCTGGTTTCCTTCACTTTTAAAAAGCCTTCAGGAGACTCAACTAGGGCGTAGTAAGATACGCCCAAAGAGCCCGCCGGAGAACGATACTCCTGGAATTCAAATACCTTGTCCTCTGAGACATTGGGGGATAATATTTCAAAATTGGAGTACCCCCTATACCCACACTTAGTCCCCACTTGAAATATCCACCCTTCGCCAGGGCGGAGAATAACAGTCTTATCGCTCTTGCCCTGGCTTAAACTGCCCTGACAAGGCAGTTCCAAATATGGCTGACCATTTTCGTCCTTCTGGACGAGAGAATAATGCACCCACAACCGAAAACTACTGCGACCATGGGATTCAGAGCCAAAATCAACAAAATAAAATTTTTTTCCGTCAACTTCCTTGGTGAACAAAAAATATTTATGAGACATAGTGCTCCTCCTTATGCCCCTGCCCAGGCTCCCCATGCTTCACTATAAAAACTTTCAAAGAACCAAAACTTGATTTCAGATTCTACAATAATTTTTTCTTTTGTCAACAAAAAAATTATAAGAAAATGTATTTTTTTATTTTTATTAACTAAATCAAGTATTTACAAACTTGTCTAAATAAGAAAATAAAACTTACAATAAAAGAAAAAAAATAAAGGGGGTAAAAAATGAAAGACAAGCTAGTAGGAGTACAGGGAGTAAGAGATATTTTATTGGAGAAGGGCATGAAAATGTCGTATGGAAAGGCATATTACCTAATAAAATATCAACCAGATTTTCCCAAACCTGTAAAAGTACCAGGCTTTAAAAAGCCAAAGTGGAGAACTAAAGATGTAGAGAAGTGGATAGACAATTTTATTAAAAACTCAGGAGAAGGAGAAATAGATGAATAAAGTACTACTAATCGGAAACATAGGTAAAGATCCAGAAATACGCTATACTCAGTCAGGTACGCCAGTTACTAACTTTTCTTTAGCGATAAACGAGAGTTATAAAGACAAAGATGGAGAGTGGCAACAAAACACAACCTGGCTAAATATAGTTGCCTGGGGTGAGGGAGTGGCAAAAAAGGGGCTACAAAAGGGGGATAAAGTCTTTATAGAAGGGAAGATCCAAATACAACAATACGAACATGAGGGGCATAAAAGACGTGCGACCAAGATAATTGCTTACAAAGTTATTCCCTTTGCAATCTACACTCAGCCGGGAGAAAATCAGGAAGGCGCAATATTCCAGGATGATGACGATGAGGCGCCGTTCTAATTTGTGCACTTACCCACGGCAAGATGTGCTCAAGGGCCGTCCTTCTTTAGGGCGGTCGTTGCTTTATTAAAGGGAGGAAAAATTATGAAAAATTTTCTTTTTATAATTATAATTATTTTATTCTTTATTTCTTTTTATTTATTGCAAAAAGGCTTATTTGTTTGCTTATGCGGTCCATTGTCTTTATTGCTTTATTTAGGTATCATTATGGGCATTATTACATCAGACAGGAGAGGGGAAAATGGGTAAACTTTATATTTATAAAAGATATGGACAAGTCCCAAACGATATTTTAAATAATCCAAATTTGTCTCTAAAAGCTAAAGGCTTGTTTGCTTATTTACAATCTAAACCAGACGGTTGGATGTTTTCAATTGAAAGGATAAGCGGGCAAACCAGAGACGGAAAAGACGCTATACGGTCAGCGATAAAAGAATTAGAAAAAAATGGTTTTTTAATAAGAAAAACAATAAGAAACGAAAAAGGTGAATGGTCAGGATATGATTATATCTTATCGGAAAATCCATTGTCGGAAAATCCAACGACGGATAACCCAATGTCGGAAAACCCCGATGCCTATAGTAATAAAGATAATAGTAAGAAAGATATAGTAAGAAAGAAGAAGAATAAGAGTGTGTATACTTCTCCTAACGGAGAAGTAAGTTCCACTTCTAGCGAAGAGGAACCCTCTCAACCTTCACCTGCTTCTCGTTCCCCTTCTGTCCCTTTTAAGAAGATCCAGGTCCTTTGGAATACGACTATAGAGAAAAACAAATCGGTCCTGCCTCGATTAGTAACAATCAACCCCAATACGCCTAGAGCTACACATGTAAAAGCTCGATGGAAAGAGTTCCCAGACCTAGCGATTTGGGAAAAGGTCTTTCAAAAAGCAAGTAAGTCTAGCTTTCTAAATGGCAACAACAAAAGAGGATTTCAGGGTAAATTTGATTGGATAGTCAAATCAAACTCAAATTTTAGCAAGGTCCTGGAAGGCAATTATGACGATGAGGATACAAGTTTAGCCAGCCAGTCCTCCAACACCACATCTACAAAAACATCTAACACAGACACATCTGCAAAAATAGAGTTTAAAACAGAACAAGAAAAAGAAGAGTTTTGCAAAAAAGCTAGAGAAAGAGCTAAAAGACTTAAGCAGATCTTAAAAAGCAAAGATAAAAAGATAGAATCAAGCGCTGCTTTGTTAGAAAAGAGAAAGAGAGAGCTGCTTAAACAGAAAGAAAAGTTACTATCACGAACGTAAGATGTTTATTTTAAGTTTTAAATAAGTTTATGATAGATAAGTCATGAAACAATCCAAAATCCAAAATAAAAGCAATTCTGTGCATGAGAGACAAAAATAAACTCCTGGACGAACTCCAAAATTTTGAGTTTTGGAGAAAGTGGGTTAGGGGGCAACAAAGGTTAAGGTGGGATTTGCTTTATTTGCCCAGGCCTAGTCAAAACGAAAAGCAGTTCTTTTTGATCGTGGGCAGGGTGTATGGAGCGATTAGGAGAGAGGCTAAGAAGAGATTAGGGGTTCAGGAAGAGTCAGAAGGGGACAGGATCCTGCTAAACAAGATTGCAGCAGATATGATGTCAAAATTTTGTCAGGAGAGTTGGGAATGGAGAGAAAGAAGAAAGGCACAAAAAGAAAATAGGCAATAAAAAACCCCTCACCCGAAGGTAAGGGGTTAGGTAGGGGGGGCTAGAAGAGGTTTTTTAATTCCTCTTCTAGCTTTTGCAGGGAGTAAATTTCGCTCCGTATATATTTTTATATTTGTATTCTGTTCTTTTTTATTTTTTGTTGTGTAATATATATA
>Ga0256831_1000176_pt1 | contig 33646 bp, 33 predicted proteins | sample 132544metaG_FD_189087 | JGI IMG/M metagenome (GOLD analysis project Ga0256831, IMG submission 189087) | Hydrothermal vent microbial communities from Lau Basin, Pacific Ocean - 132-544 | ecosystem: Environmental > Aquatic > Marine > Hydrothermal vents | place: Pacific Ocean: Lau Basin | collected...
ATGTAAGATATCAGGCAAACTGTTTTAAAAAGCGTAAATCGTTTTCAAAAAACAGCCGTAAATCATTGACCCCGTAACGCAGCATAGTCAGTCGCTCTACGCCCATACCAAAGGCAAAACCAGTGTATTTTTCACTGTCAATACCGGAGTGGCGGAACACTTCAGGGTGTACCATACCGCAGCCCAGCACTTCCAGCCAGCCGGTATGACTGCAGACGCGGCAGCCTTCACCGCCGCACATCACACATTCAATATCCGCTTCTGCCGAAGGTTCGGTAAAGGGGAAATAGGAAGGCCGGAAACGGACCTTCAGATCTTTTTCAAAAAACTGTTTCAGAAAATCGTCCAGAATGCCTTTTAAGTCGGTAAAACTGACTTCTTCATCCACCATTAAACCTTCTACCTGATGAAACATAGGGGTATGGGTCACATCAGAATCGCAGCGATAAACCCGTCCCGGAGCAATAATACGCAGCGGCGGCTGCTGGGCTTCCATGGTACGGATCTGTACCGGTGAGGTATGGGTTCTTAATACTGTATGAGGATCAAAATAAAAGGTATCGTGCATGGCTCGTGCCGGATGCGACTCAGGGATATTAAGCGCTTCAAAGTTATGGTAATCGTCTTCAACTTCCGGACCGGTTTTAACTTCAAAGCCCATTTCAGCAAACAGGGACTGAATTCTCTGCATGGTTCTGGATACCGGATGCAGACCGCCGATACGCTGCCCGCGTCCCGGCAGGGTAACATCCACTTTTTCCGCCTGCAGTTTTTCTGCCAGGGCGGCGGCCTGCAGAGCGGTCTTTTTATCTGCAATGGCCTGCTGCACGGCCTGCTTGGCCTGGTTAATCACCTGCCCGGCTTTGGGCCGTTCTTCTGCTGATAATTTGCCCAGCTCTTTCATTAAAGCGGTAATTGCGCCTTTCTTGCCCAGATACTGCACCCGGATCTGCTCCAGGGTATCAATTTGTTCTGCACTTTGTATGGCGTTTTGTGCTTCATCAACCAGCTTGTCCAGGTTTTCCACCATGTACCTCTGTTTGTTATTGGTAATTGTTAATTTTGGATAGGTTTTGTTTATTCAGCTCAACGAAAAGCTGAACAAAAAAGGGGAAAGACTTTCGCCTTTCCCCTTTTGTTGATCTCAACCCTGAGAAAAATAACTGTTGAGTAAATAACTGTTCAGATATTATTGGCTTCAGGGTCGGCAATCGGTTCCGGCTATGCAGAAAGTGCTGCTTTGGCTTGTTCAGCAATGGCAGCAAATGCTGGTTTGTCGGTAATGGCCATATCAGAAAGTACCTTACGGTCGATTTCGATATTGGCTTTTTTCAGGCCATTGATCATACGGCTATAGCTTAAACCGTGCTCACGCGCACCGGCGTTGATACGGGCAATCCATAACTGACGGAACTGACGCTTACGCTGACGACGGTCACGATAGGCGTATTGACCGGCTTTGGTTACGGCCTGGACCGCAACGCGATAGACATTTTTACGGCGTCCGGAATAACCTTTCGCCTGCTTGATAACTTTCTTGTGACGGGCACGGGCCTGTACACCACGTTTTACTCTTGCCATTTTACGCTACTCCCTTATCTTACTTTAAACGCAGCATGCGTTTGATGGAAAGAACATCTGATTTATCAATGGCATCAGGTGCACGTAAATGACGCTTACGCTTGGTGGTCATTTTGGTCAGAATATGGCTGCGGTTGGAATTTCCGCGCTTGATACGACCAGAAGCGGTAACGCGAAAACGCTTGGAAGCGCCGCGTTTGGATTTCATTTTTGGCATAATTCACCTCTAAAAATTTTACGCATTGTGATTACCTCTCTGCCTTTACTCTTTATAAAAGAGATTAAAGGAGGAAGTTTAAAGTGCAACTTATTTAAAGCACATTTTAAAAGCACATTGAGTAACACTTTAACCTGGCTGGAAAACCCGAGGAAGGTCTCTGCAAGGTGGTTACTTTTTGTTGCTTTTTGGCGACAGCACCATAACTATTTGACGACCTTCAAGCTTTGCCCGTTGTTCAACATTGGCAATGTCTTCGAGATCTTTGGCTATCCGTTCCAGCATTTCGAGTCCCAGCTCTCTGTGAGCCATTTCCCGTCCGCGGAAACGCAGGGTAACCTTGGTTTTATCACCATTTTCAAGAAAACGAGTCAGGTTGCGTAATTTGACCTGGTAATCGCCTTCTTCAGTCCCCGGTCTGAGTTTGACCTCTTTAACCTGGGTTTGTTTCTGTCTTTTCTTTTCCTGAGCCTTTTTCTTTTTCTGCTCAAAAATAAATTTGCCATGGTCCATAATACGGACTACGGGTGGATTGGCAGTTGCTGCAATTTCCACTAAATCAAAATCTTCTGCTTCGGCAAGCTTTTTGGCTTCCATCAGGCTCATAATGCCTAGTGATTCCCCGTCGGAACCCGTTACCCGAACTTCTCTGGCGGTTATTTCATCGTTTATACGAGGGGTGTTTGACCTGGACTTGTCAAACTGTTTTCTTGGGACTGCGATGGTTTGTTCTCCTGCCTTTTGCTTAGCTATTCGTTTTAAATTTTAGTTTTAAATGAGTTAAATCAGTATATCCGACCGTAACTGCTTTACCAAAGTCTACTGAACGCCGTATTTTAGTAAACTTTTTCAGGAATTACTACTGTGTTGTTCAAGTTTTTTGTAACTATCCAGCGTATTCATCTTTTGCACCACTCTTGTAGGTAAGAGATGCGTTATTTTCGTACTCAAATGGTCACGTATTGATATACGCTCACATTCTCCGTGCGAAAATGCCTTGAACTGGCACAAAATCTAAACACGCTGAACAGTTACATTCTTAGAAACAGCAAAAAACCTTCAATAACAAACAACTTATTGATTTTCAAGACCGTAAGTTTTAATTTCCTGAGTCATTTTAGCCATTAAATCAGCCAGGCTCATGGCCCCCAGATCTTCACCGTCACGGGTTCGTACTGCAATGGTATTATTCTCGATTTCCCGGTCACCCGCGACCAGTATATAAGGTACCCGCTGCAGGGTATGTTCACGGATCTTAAAGCCGATTTTTTCATTTCTTAAATCCGCTTCAGCTCTGAAACCGGCATCTTTAAGCTGTTTGACCACGTCGGTCACATAATCGGCCTGTTTATCGGTGATCCCCATAACCACGGTTTGAACCGGAGACAGCCATAAAGGCATCTTACCGGCGTGTTCTTCAATCAGAATACCAATAAAGCGTTCCAGGGAACCTAAAATGGCGCGGTGAATCATTACCGGTACCTGTTTTTCACCGTGCTCATCAATGTAGTGGGCATCCAGACGGCCGGGCATGGAGAAATCCACCTGTGCCGTACCGCACTGCCAGACCCGGCCGATACAGTCTTTTAGAGAGAATTCAATTTTTGGACCGTAAAAAGCCCCTTCACCCGGCTGCAGCTCCCAGTCCAGTTTTTTACTGTCCAGAGCCGCTTCCAGTGCCGCTTCTGCCTTGTCCCATACATCATCGGAACCCACCCGCTGTTCCGGACGGGTGGAAAGCTTGATCTGAATATCGGTAAAACCGAAATCTTTATAAACAGCAAACAGTAAATCAATAAATTCTGAAATTTCGCTCTGGATCTGATCTTCAGTACAGAAAATATGCGCATCATCCTGCACAAAATTTCTTACCCGCATTAAACCATGCAGGGTACCGGAAGGTTCGTTACGGTGACAGGAACCAAATTCTGCCATACGCAAAGGTAAATCACGGTAGGATTTCAGGCCGGTATTAAAAATCTGTATATGACAGGGACAGTTCATTGGTTTAACAGCATAGTCCCGGTTTTCGGAATGGGTGGTAAACATCATGTCGCTGAACTTGTCCCAGTGACCAGATTTTTCCCATAAGCTGCGATCCACAACCTGGGGTGTACGGACTTCCTGGTAGTTGTTTTTAACCAGTACCTTACGTACATATTGCTCCACTTCCTGATAGATGATCCAGCCCTTATCATGCCAGAACACCATACCCGGTGCTTCTTCCTGCATATGGAATAAATCCTGCTGCTTGCCCAGTTTGCGGTGATCGCGTTTTTCTGCTTCTTCCAGACGATGCAGATAGGCTTTCAGATCTTTCTTGTTGGCCCAGGCGGTGCCGTAGATACGCTGCAGCATTTCATTATTAGAATCACCGCGCCAGTAAGCACCGGCCAGTTTCATTAATTTAAAGGATTTAAGCTTACCGGTAGAAGGGACATGCGGGCCGCGGCACAGATCGATAAAATCACCCTGCTGATATAAGGATAAATCTTCATCGGCAGGAATACTTTCAATAATTTCGGCCTTGTATTCTTCACCCATATCACGGAAGAACTTAACCGCTTCATCACGGGACTTAACTGTGCGGGTAATGGGATAATTCTGTTTGACCAGTTCGGCCATTTTTTTCTCTATGGCCGTCAGATCTTCCGGGGTAAAACTTTCTTTATAGGCAAAGTCATAATAAAAACCATCTTCAATAACCGGACCGATAGTCACCTGAGCATCGGGGAACAGTTCCTTAACAGCCTGCGCCAGTAAATGCGCTGTAGAATGACGGATAACCTCCAGACCTTCTTCATCACGGTCGGTCACAATGGCCACCTGGGCATCCCTGTCAACCACATAGGATGTATCCACCAGCTTACCGTCCACTTTACCGGCTAAAGCCGCTTTAGCGAGACCGGGACCAATATCCGCAGCGATATCATGAATTGAAACAGCCGAATCAAATTGACGAGTAGAACCATCAGGCAAGGTAACAACAGGCATTTTATAAACCAACCAGTATTTAGAATTAAAGATTAAGAGCTAACGAAAACAGCGCATTATAACCCACTCGCTGAACGTCTGAAAGACCGGTAAGTCTAAATATATAAGCCTTATATCAGTAAAAAGTGCAACTTACGCCAAAAAATCACCTTTCTTACAGAAAGTTTAGGTAATTTCCTACAATTGTAGGCTACAGAGATGCTTATAATGAAAAACATAATCCTAACTAAATCAACAAAGGGCTAAGCAGGAATACTTACTGAGATTGAGATCTTTATTGTGAAGCAAGATGTGCAGATAATATATGGATAGTAATAGCCAGTTATCCGATCGGCTCCTGCACGAAATTATGCAACTGGAGCAGGAAATCGACAAAATCATGGCGCTTAACGGCAACCGTGAGGACGTTGTTGTCCGTAAATATCGCAGTTTTATCCTGGCCAAGCAGAACAAGTTAAAAAAGCTGAATAATAATTATCATTCATTAAGGAAATATTTATAACTAAACCAGTCAGGAACAATAGTGTTTAGCTCTGGAAATTAACCCTGCCCACTTAAAGTAAATCTAATCGCCCAGACAAATCCCCAAACTTCTCAGACTTTCCAGTAATGGATGATCATCAGGAATAATACGTCGATTACCGGCAATTTCTTCCAGTGGAACCGGCACTGCATAACCGCCCCGCTCGGCCACCATAACACCGGACTGTCCCTGTGCAATCAGATCCACTGCTTTTGTACCCAGCTTGGTGGCCAGAATACGATCTGCGGCTGAGGGACTACCGCCGCGCATTACATGCCCCAGACTGGTCAGACGGGTTTCCAGGCCGGTTAATTCTGCCAGTCGATGAGTCAGATGTATAGCGGCACTGTCTTCACACTCCTCAGGCATTTCACTTTCATCTTCCGGACGGGCACCTTCGGCAACAGCGACAATAGAAAAACGCTTACCTTTACGGTTACGTTTAATCAGGGCATCTCTTATGACATTAATATCATAAGGAATTTCCGGAATCACCACGACATCAGCACCGCCTGCCAGTCCAGAGGCCGCTGTCAGCCAGCCGGTATTATGCCCCATAACCTCTACCACCATAACCCGGTGATGACTGGAAGCCGTAGAGTGCAGGCGGTCAATCGCTTCGGTGGCAATTTCTACTGCCGTATCATAACCAAAACAGGCATCGGTGCCCCAGACATCATTATCTATTGTCTTGGGCAGAGTAATAATTTTCATACTGGTTTTTTTCAGCAGGCGCAGGGCATTTTTCTGAGTCCCGCCGCCGCCGATACAGACCAGCGCATCCAGATGCAGTTTCTGATAGTTGTCTTCAGCCTGAGAGATGGTATCCACCACTTTATCACCAATGGACATTTTATGCGGCTTATCCCGGCTGGTACCCAGAATTGTGCCGCCAAAAGTCAGGATGCCTGACAGATTGTCATCCCCCAGACGTTCATAACGATTCTCCGCCAGGCCTCTGAAACCATCCAGAAAGCCGATAACTTCCATTCCATATTGTTTAATAGCCGATTTTGCCACACCACGAATGGCGGCATTCAGGCCCTGACAGTCACCTCCGGCAGTCAAAATACCAATTGACTTAGAATCACTCATACTAATACCTGCTATTAATAAAAAACCTGAATAAGACTATAGTAAAATTATTATCACAAATAAAATAAAAAAAGTGCCTAATCGCTACATTCCTTAGATCTGGATTCAGTTTTATCTTACGGGGGGCTGCTTAAAGCTGTGCCTGTATGAAAAGCCTGCAAACGCTGCAACTCACCTGAGTGTTTCTGCACATCTTTATAAGCCCGTTTAAAATAACTGCGCAGGGATTTCTTCACATGAGGGTTTACGTCCTTAAGCGGAATATCCTTAAGGACAGCAAAAATAGCCAAAGCATAGGTTATATCATATTGTGACAGAAACGACTGACGCTGAACTTTCTGCGGCTGACAACTGCCGCAGGTGGTATTGCGGTATTCAAAGGCACTATTGGCAAACATCAGCCCAAAGCCCATAAAAACCGCCAGTACTTCAGTAATATGCGGCCAGTTATCTTCTCCGCCCGGCGGTAGATTTTGCGCCATTGAACCCAGATAGTGAGCCAGTGTGTGAGAAAAAGAAGCAATAATGGCTTCCGGATTCGTCACCTGGCGAGGGTCATATAAAATAGCCAGGCTCTCAGCCTCATTCTGACTATCAGCAATACGCCCTTCCATCGTTCTTAAAGAAGAACCCTGAATCGTTAACTGAGCCTGTCGGGTTAGACAGGTCTGATCCGTAGTTAATCGACAGGGCCAGTGTTTTAAACCGGCGTATTCCCTGACCCTGTCAAAGATAATCTGCGCCATTTCCTCTGCACTGGAAGCCGTACCCGGAAAATACCGGTTAGAAGGGATAACCAGAATACTGTCTTCAAAGAACAGATCGGCATCAAAATTTTCCAATGCCCAGGCATAGACATCAAATAACCATTGTACCGATTCTTCATCCAGAACCGGGGTTGTTTTTAAAAAACCTAAAATAATACTGTCTCCGTAAAATTGAACGTGTAAGATCTATAACCTGCTGCTTGAGCACTATTTGAACTCTAAGAGTAGGTAGTTTCCCTATATTTTAGTATATTAGCAAATAGTAATGGATAGATTTTAAAATAAGGTCTATACTATATAGATTATTATAAATGAGCAGAAGTAAGGAGAAAACAATGCTCTTCCAAAACCGTAAATTAATTATGACTGCCTGCACAGTTCCGACTTTTCTGGCTGTTGTCGGGTTCAGTCTGGGGGGAGCCCATGCCAGTGAGACTGCGCTCAATACTGATACTGTCAATTTCCAGGGCCAGGAATACCGTTATCCGCCTGCCGAGGCATTTAATAGACCAGTAAGCAGACCCAGAACAGCGGTTACCAGCACGGCCAAACCTGTTAACCGGACTCCGGTTCAGACAGTCAGGCGCCCGATGGCCGGCAATTATAACAAGCCCCGGTATACTAATACCCCATATAATAATACCCGGCCTTATCCAGATAATATCAGACCTTATTCAGCCAGACCACCAGTAAATCGCCCCGTACCCTATAGCAGACCCGGACCAGTAGCTGGACCTCGTCCTGTTGTTGGACCTGGCGTAAGACCTGGTGCGATGCCACCTCCTTATGCCAGAAATGGTGCTCCTTATACCAGAAACGGTGTGCCGCCAGCACCGCAGGCAAGACCGGGTTATATACCTCCGCCGCCTCGCCCTGCTGGAGCGCCACCGTTAAATCCGCCTTTTGCGGGTCCGGGCAACCAGTCAACACCTGGAAATTCAGCCGTTGTTATTCGCGATCCTGACATCCCGAAAGAATACGCCAATAACCCGTATATTAATGGTACCTATACCAGTAAGCCACCGCCACCGGTTAACAATCCAAATGCAGGTCGTCGCGGAGGCAGCGGCCCCTTTAAAAACATGGGCTTCGGCCCCTTTAACGGCAATGATGCCCCCTGGGAAACCTGGCCCTTTGGTTCCAAAGACAGTTTCTGGAGTCGAAAAGAATTTCCATTAAAAAATCAACACCCCAGTGACTGGTTTAACCCTGGCGATCCTAAAGAAGGACTGGCCGTTATGTGGGATGATTTAATTGCTGCCCCCGATGATCTGGGGACTATGCCCGGCGGCTGGAATGTGCCTTCAGTACGTGTCCCCAACCCGGTGGATCTTGAAGATCAGCTGGAAAAAGCCAGTAAGGAAGTGCCCGATTTAATACGTGTTTATGAATAATTACAGGTTTTAGGTACAAGGTCTTAGGTGCAGGGCTTTAGCAGGTGACTGAGTTTATTGCTGGTCAGCGATGGGTTAGTAATACAGAGATCCAGTTAGGTCTGGGGACAATTATTGACACCGACCTGCGAACTGTCAGCATTTATTTTGCTGCCGGAGATGAAACCCGTACCTATGCCAGAATGGATGCACCGCTGACACGTATAATTTATGCACCCGGTGAAACGGTCAACACCGTTGCAGGTCAGTCCGTAATCATTGATGAAGTGATAGAAACCGATGGTCTGGTTGCTTATCATGCTCATGACTGTTCCGGCAAGCCTGTTCACCTCGCCGAACAGGAACTGGATCATTTTGTACAGTTCAACCGGCCTGCTGAGCGTCTGTTCAGCGGCCAGATAGACCCTGAATCCTGGTTTGAATTACGTTATCAGACCATAGAACAGCTTAACCGCCTTTCTCATGATCCCCTCAACGGACTGACCGGCTGCCGTACTGCCCTGATCCCGCACCAGCTTTATATTGCCCATGAAGTGGCCAACCGTTATGCCCCCAGGGTACTGCTGGCTGATGAAGTGGGTCTGGGTAAAACCATTGAAGCCGGGCTGATCATTCATCATCAACTGCTTAATGAACGAGCTCAGCGGGTACTGATTATTGTTCCTGAAAACCTGCAGCACCAGTGGCTGGTAGAAATGCTGCGCCGTTTTAACCTGATGTTCAGCCTGTTTGACCCGCAGCGCTGCCAGGCCATAACCGAACACCAGCAGGACAATGAGCTAAACCCGTTTTTAACTGAGCAGCTGGTCATATGTTCTCTGGAATTTCTTAACAGCAATGAACTCTGGGCTCAGCAGGCTCTGGACGGTGAATGGGATATGCTGGTCGTCGATGAAGCCCATCACCTGCAATGGTCGCCTGAAGAAGCCAGTGATGAATACCTGTTGATCCAGAAGCTGGCCTACCAGGTACAGGGACTCCTGCTGTTAACCGCCACCCCCGAACAGCTGGGTGTGGCCAGCCACTTTGCCCGCCTGCATCTGCTTGACCCTGACCGTTTTCCGGATCTGGATACTTTTGTCCAGGAAGAACAGGGATATCAGCGTATTGCCCATGCTATTGATGCCCTGTTGGGTAATGAAGCTTTTGATAATACGACTCACAGGCTCCTGGAACAGGTTTTGCTGGAACAGCCGGCCACACAAACTGTCTCCGAAAACAAACCAATCCAGACTGCCCTGAAGCAACTGATTCAGAACAATAATGCCCAGAAGCAGCAACAGGCCCGACAATGGCTGATCCAGCATATGCTGGATCGCCACGGTACCGGACGGGTACTATTTCGTAATACCCGCTCGGCTATTCAGGGTTTTCCTCAACGGCAGGTCTTTTTCCATCCACAGCCCTTACCTGATGATTATGAACAGTGTATTGTGCAGTTCAGCCAGGAGTTAAAGACACAGTCTGAAAACCCGTCTGAAAATAATCAGGCCGATGTTTTTTCCAGCCTGGTTTTATACCCGGAACTGCTGTATCAGCTTGCCCATAGTAACCATTTAGCGGATCAGGCCTGGTACCAGCTTGATCCCAGAGTTAAATGGCTGGCTGAATGGCTGCTGGACATTCGCAGCCAGGCAGATATTGACAAGGTACTGGTCATTACCGCTAATGCCCGGACCGCCGTTGACCTGGCCGAAGCACTGCACCGGCACCGGGGAATTCATTGTGCCACTTTCCATGAAAATATGAGCCTGCTGGAGCGTGACCGCAGCGCCGCCTTTTTTGCCGATATGGAAAACGGCAGCCCGGTGCTGATCTGCTCTGAAATCGGCAGCGAAGGACGAAATTTTCAGTTTGCCCATAAAATGGTGCTGTTTGATCTGCCCCTTAATCCTGACCTGCTGGAACAGCGCATTGGCCGGCTGGATCGTATAGGACAGACCGATACCATACAGATCCACATTCCCTTTTTAAGCGACAGTGCCCAGGAGATCCTGTGTCACTGGTATCATCATGGTTTAAATGCCTTTGAAAAAACCTGTCCCATGGGACATACGGTGTTTGAGCAGGTACAGCCGCAACTTTATCCCTTACTGATGCAGCCGCAGTGGTATAACGATTTAAGCAGTAATGAGCACTGGTTACAGTTATTAGAAAAAACTCAAACCCTGCATCATACCCTGGAACAGGCTCTTCATGATGGTCGTGATAAGCTGCTGGAGTATAACTCCTGCCGTCAGCCCCAGGCAGACAATTTATTAACCCAGGCAGAACACTCCGATGCACACAGTTCAATTTATCAGTACATGAACCGGCTCTTTGATGCCTTTGGCATTGAACATAATGAACACAGTGCCGGCAGTTATATTATTCAGCCCGGTGAGCATATGATAAGCCAGTTCCCCGGCCTGCCGGATGACGGTATGACCATTACCTATCAGCGGGATATTGCCCTGGCTTATGAAGACCAGCAGTTTTTTACCTGGGAACACCCCATGGTCAGAACCGCCATGGACATGGTTCATAGCAGCGAAATGGGCAACACAGCCATCAGCACGCTTGAGCTTAGGAAAATGGAGCTCTCGATACGGGAATCATTAAGGCTGAAACCCGGTACCCTGTTAATGGAATGTTTATTTATACTGGATACCAGCAGCCATCACGGCTTACATGCCAGCCGTTACCTGCCGGCGACACGGATCCGTATTCTGCTGGATGAACATGGGCAGGAAATTAGCAGCCAGCTCCCTCATGAGGCAATTCCTCCTTCTTCTGAAGCCATCAATAAACAGACTGCACAGCAGATTATCAGTATAAAAGAAGATACACTGCGGAAGATGATTAAGCAGGCTGAGCAATGCTGTTCCCGACAGACACCTCAGGTTTTATCTGAAGCGGTACAGTCCAGTGAGGCTTTATTAAATAATGAAATAAACCGTCTGCAGGCTCTGGCTGAAGTCAACCCGGCCATACGTCCCGAGGAAATCCGTTTTTATCAGCAGCAACAGGTTTTATTACAGGAGCTGTTTGAGCATATTCAACCCCGACTGGATGCACTGAGACTTATCATTGTGACCTGAAACAGGTAAGATGGACGTACACCATCACTCGCTATCAACCGTGAATCTGACAGATTATTCTATGAATAACGAATACTTAAACGACACAAATATCATATCAGAAAGGGTTTTAATTCCGCCCAGTGAATTAAAACAAAAGCTGCCTCTCAGCCACACAGCAGAACAAACCGTTCTAAATGGACGTCAGGCCATTCGTGATGTGCTCAGCGGCAGGGATCATCGTTTAATCGTTATTACCGGTCCCTGCTCAATTCATGACCTGCAGTCCGCCCATGAATATGCCCGTAAACTCAAAGCACTCAGTGACAAACTCAGTGATACCCTGCTGATCATTATGCGTATATATTTTGAAAAACCACGCACGACCATCGGCTGGAAAGGACTGATCAATGATCCTCATCTCAATGGCAGTTTTGATGTCAGTCAGGGTCTGGAACAGGCCCGTGAATTATTACTCTGGATGGCCGAACTGGAACTGCCCGTAGGCACAGAAGCACTGGATCCGGTCACCCCGCAATATTTAGCCGACCTGTTTTCCTGGACAGCTATCGGAGCCCGTACCACCGAATCACAAACTCACAGAGAAATGGCCAGTGGTCTGTCCACCCCTGTTGGTTTTAAAAACGGTACTGACGGCAATCTTAATGTCGCTATTAATGCTCTGCACTCGGTCTCTGCACCTCATCACTTTCTGGGAATTAATCAGAAGGGTCAGGTCGTTCAGATAAGAACCCGAGGCAATCAGTACGGCCATATTATTTTACGTGGGGGAAAAACCAGTAACTATGATTCAGTCAATATCAGCCTGGCAGAAAAAGCCCTGGCGGAAGAAAACCTGCCGCAGAATATTATGGTGGACTGCAGCCATGGCAACTCCAATAAACAGTATGATTTACAACCGCTGGTCGCCAGAGATGTAGTACAGCAGATCATTGAGGGTAATCAGTCCATTATGGGCATTATGCTGGAAAGCCACCTTAATGCCGGCAATCAGTCCATACCGGATGATCTCAGCCAGCTTGATTACGGCGTATCAGTCACTGATGCCTGTATTGACTGGCAAACCACCGAAGCGCTTTTACGGGATATGGCAGAACGTTTAGCCCCTGTAATAAAGAATCGCCGTTAAATGTCTTACAGAGGGTACACTGGATGTGGCTTTTTCTCTTTATAGTACTTCATCATCTGCGGTGCCAGAGCGCGTAACGTGGCCTGACGGTTACCCGGTGCCGGGTGAGTACTAAGAAATTCCGGTGGATTGGCTCCGCCGACACGGCCCATTTTTTCCCATAGAGTAGCGGCCGCATAAGGGTCATAACCGGCTTTAGCCGCCAGTTCAATGCCCATTCTGTCCGCCTCACTCTCAGCCGTACGACTGTTGGGCAGTTGTATAGCCAGGTTGGCGGCCAGTGCAGCACCGGTTAAAGCCGCTCCCCGGTTGGAATCATTGGCCGCCACAGCAACCGCCATTAAACCAATCTGTGAAGCCATAGCCACCGACATTTTTTCTGCCGTATGATTAGCCAGGGCATGGGCAATTTCATGCCCCATAACCTGCGCCAGTTCATCATCTGTGGGCTTTACCTTGTTTAACAGGCCGGTATAAACAGCCATTTTACCGCCTGCCATACACCAGGCATTAACGGTCTCAGGATCGTCAATCACTTTTACACTCCATTCCCAGTTTCTGGTTCTTGGGTAATCATGGATGGCCTGGGCAATTAAACGTCCGGTAATCTGTTTGACCCGTCTGGTTACAGCCGGATTATTATCAATTTTACCTTTATCGTCCAGCGGCTGAAGGGTTTTAACATAGGCTTCTTTAGAAGCGCTAATAGCCTGCTCCGGAGAAACCAGCATTAACTGTCGACGTCCGGTCGGACTGGTGGTACAGGCTGTAATGACTAAAACCAGTACTAACAGCGGTATAATAAATAAACGTTTCATTATTACAATTATTCCTTAAATTGATTTTCTCTTAACGGCTTAAACAGATATTCCAGGCCATTAGTCTTAATTTCCAGCACAATAGCCAGCATCCTGCCCAGTTCACCCTCTGGAAAACCTTTATTGGCAAACCAGATCACATAAGGCTCAGGCAGGTCTATCAGCAGACGATCTTTATATTTGCCAAAAGGCATTTTATATCGAGCCAGCCTGAGTAGCAATTGCGGATCAGAAATCAGGGGTTGTTCTGGTATTGTTTCCATAATATTTTGCCATAGTAATGTCAGGTTTTTTTACACTTTATATAGTTTACCCGATAACGTCTGTTTTGATTTTACTTAAATTATTGTAAAATATAAACAAATTATCCGGGGTATAAAACTTGCTTAAGATTTTAATATGTATACGAAAAAACCATTTAACTTGAGTACCTTGCTTCTGCTTGCTTTTATGCTCTCAGCCATAAGCACCCTGCTCTACGCCTATGAATCGCCTCTGCAGGCAACCATTGCCAAAGCTGAAACCGGTCTGATAGATGCCCAGCTTGAACTGGCGATTGCTTATGAACATGGTGAAGGGGTTGCCAGAGATCCGCAGAAGGCAGTAAACTGGTACTGTCGTGCCGCCCTGAAAGGCTCTGCAGATGCTCAACGCAACCTGGCCTGGATGTTTCTTAATGCCAGGGGTGTATCCAAAGATGAGGCGGTCGCGGTTCGCTGGTTCAGTGCAGCAGCTAAATCCGGTGATAATTTCTCAAAAAATATTCTGTCCCGTCTGGATACCGAACTTAAAACCAGCAAAACCGTTTGTGATACCAGCACTATTCCCATGTGGGAAACCCGTCAATGCCGGGGTCAATGTCGTATAATTGTTAAACAGGCCAGTGAAATTGCCCAGGGGTACAATATAGACCCCCGCCTGGTTCTGGCTATTATTCAGCAGGAATCCCGTTTTAATGCCAGGGCCCGTTCCCATAAGGGCGCCATTGGCCTGATGCAGCTGCTTCCTGAAACCGCCAGCCGTTTCGGCGTCAACAATATCCATAGTCCTGAACAGAACATTAAGGGCGGCGTACGTTATTTAAGCTGGCTGCTTAATGAATACCGGGGGGATGTCGCTCTGGCACTGGCCGGATACAATGCCGGAGAAAAAGCAGTAGATCGATATAAAGGCATTCCGCCATATAAGGAAACGCAAAATTACGTTAAGCGTATTTTGAAAATCTACGGTAAAAAATACCATCCTTATGAAAAGTCTCTATCCTTTAACAGCCATTTTAAATAATCGTAACCGTCAATTAAAACCCACCTTCAAAAATTATCTCAAGCCGGTCAGACTATGATCTTCAATTCACAATCCGGAGAGATAAATGACCCCAGCCAATTCAAAAGATGCTTCGATGAAGCTTCACATCTAGGCGTGCCAAGCCAGTAAATTAAGTTAGGCAGCCTATTGCCAACAACGTAATATCCCCACTCATATTTTTAGCTATTATCGTAAGAAACTGGGGTATGTTACGCCATCTAAAACAGACAGTGGCAATAACCAGCTCATTCCAGTCAACCTGCTGGCTAAGTCCATCAATTCAGAGTCAATAAAAATAAGTCACACCAATGGTTTTAGTCTGGAAATTAATTCTGATAAGGATCTAAATCAGATAAAGCCTGTCCTGGAATGACTCAGGACGGTTTCATGATAAATGGTATCCCAGTCAATCAGGTGTATCTGGTTTCTAGTGTCACTGATATGAGAAAAGCTACGCAGGGATTATCACTGTTTGTTTCAGAACAATTGGAGATGGCAGTGACTTTGTTTTTTGTAATCGCCAAAGGCGATAATCTCAAAATTCTCTATTGGGAACGTAATGGTTTCTGGCTTTACTACCGCACCCAGGAAAAAGGTAAGTTTCAGTGGCCGAGCGAAAAAGACCCACAAACACTTTCATTAACCCTGCGAGAAAAACAATGATTACTGGATGGTTTATCCTATACACAGCGCGTTTACATCCAGTTCTCTGGCGACTACTGAAACCGACTTTACTGACTCGATAGCCAACTGTACTGCCGATTCTCTGAATTCCGGGGTATAGCTCTTTGCTTGTCTTGGTTTATCTGTCATTTTGAACACACTCACTTTTTAAAAGTATTTTAAGTTGTGTGTCCGGAATAGTATAGCTACATCAGTGTTTTCTCCCATTCAGGATAAAAGACCTGGTTGAAATCATCGATATTACAATACAATTCATCTATAGTAGTCACTTGCCTGTTCCTTGTTCAAATTCATTTGATTTGGTCATTAAATGATCTGATCGAGAAACAGGCATTTAGTTCAATATTTTTTAGTTCTTATCCAGAGTTCAGGTTAATATCTCATTTCAGGTTTGACACATTACGCCCTGTTTACTAATCTCAGTACATGAGTTTTAAAATATCAGCGCATACTGTTAAGGGGGTTCTGTATCGATTCTTCTCTGCAAGATTCATGAATATTAATTATCTGATAATTTTATTTATACTGTTATTAATAAATCCATCTTTAGCCGATAATTCAATTATTAATAATAATTCCAATCACGTAAAAACTCATCTTAATCTCTCCCTTGAGGAAAAAACATGGTTAGTTCAGCATCCTGTCATTGAAGTGGGTATTGACCCGTCATTTGCCCCTTTTGAATGGCTGGATAACAATCAGCAGCTTCAGGGAATGTCTGCGGATTACCTGACTCTGATACAGAATATTCTCAAAGTAAAGTTTAAAATCAAAAAAACGGTCAGCTGGCAGGAAACCCTTGATCTGGCAAAGGCCAATCGTCTGGACATGTTTTCAGATGCAAACAAAACCCCAGAACGAGAAAAATATCTGCTATTTTCTGAACCCTATATAGAGACTCCTATTGTTATTATAAATGATATTCAGAAAGGTTTTATAGGCAGTATCAGTTACCTGAAAGGTAAACGTGTGGTCCTTGAAAAAGGCTTTTTTCTTAATGACTTAATAAAATCACATTACCCGGATATTAAAATAGTTAATGTTGCAAATGGTTCAGAAGCACTCCAATACCTTGATTATAGGCTGGCCGATGCTTATATCGGAGATGCCATCTATAGCAACTTTCTTATTCAGAAAAACAACCTGCTTAACCTGCGTATTTCTGGTCATACCGGGTATAAAAATCAGCATCGCTTTGCCGTACCTAAAGATAAAGCAGTTTTATTATCCATTTTGAAAAAAGCATTAAAGCAGATTAGCAATAAACAAAAAGATCAGATCCTTTTTAAATGGCGAGGTATGCATATACAGCAGGGTATTTCTCTTAGAAAACTTATTTATATTGGCATTGCCATTGCCCTGTTATTTGCCCTGTTCACTTACTGGCTATTCCGTCTAAAAAAAGAAATCCATCAGAGAAAGAAAATAGAACAGGCATTAATTGAAAGTGAAGCCCGTTTTCGAAATGTTTTTGAAGCCACTGATGCCATTGCTGTACATGGGTACAATAAGCACCGGGAGGTTATTTACTGGAATCCCGCCAGTGAACAGCTGTACGGTTATAGCAAAAACACAGCGCTTGGGAAAAAACTGGAAAATCTGATTATTCCGGATGAGATGCGTGAACCGGTTATACAGAGGATCAATGACTGGATTGATAATGGACATCCTATTCCCTCTGCCGAGTTAACACTTAAAAAATCAGATGGTAGTCCTGTTGATGTTTTCTCCAGTCATGTACTGCTTAAAAACAGCAACAATGAAGCTGAGCTGTACTGTATTGATATAGACATTAGTCTGCACAAAAAACAGGCCCGAAAAATTGAGTATCAGGCTTATTATGATACCTTAACGGATCTGCCCAACCGCTTTCTGGTACTGGATCGCCTGAACCAGTTACTCAATATGGCAGAACGAAACCAGCAAAAAATAGCCGTTTTATTTCTGGATCTGGATGATTTTAAAAAGGTCAATGATACCCTGGGACACGAATGCGGTGATCTATTATTAATTGAAGCGGCCACACGTTTAAAACAAGTTATTCGGGCAAATGATACCATTGGACGGCTGGGCGGCGATGAATTTATTCTGCTTATTGGCGGCCTGGATAGCAATAGTGATATCCAGGCCATTGCAGAAAATCTGTTAAAGCAGTTTCTTACCCCGTTTAAAATTGAATCCAGAGAAATAATACTGACTGCCAGTATCGGCATTGCACTTTACCCGAATGATGGTAAAGAAACTTCAGAACTATTACGCAATGCCGACTCCGCCATGTACCATGCCAAAAAGAAAGGCAGGAATACGTTTTCCTATTTTACTAAAAAAATGAACCAGGATGCTTCCCGCCGGCTGGAACTGGAAGAACATATGCATGGGGCACTGGCCAGAAATGAATTTGAAGTATTCTATCAACCTAAAATTAATATTCATAATGGCAAACTTATTGGTGCCGAAGCCCTGTTGCGCTGGCATAATCCGGTTCTGGGAAATATATCTCCAGTTGAGTTTATTCCTGTTTGTGAGCAAACAGGCCTGATCATCCCCATTAGCCAGTTTGTTTTTCAACAGGCTGTCAGGCAAACACATGAGTGGCAGCAGCAATACATACAAGATTTTAATATTGCCATTAACCTGTCACCCAGACAGTTTCGTGATCCCGATCTGGTTGGCTCAATACTCAAAATCATTGAAAACAGTAATTTATCAGCCAATACCCTGGAACTTGAAATTACTGAGGGGGTATTATTAAACGGCCACAACTATATTAATGAAGCTTTAAACCGCATCAGCAGTATAGGTATCAAACTGGCCATGGATGATTTTGGTACCGGTTACTCGTCCCTGAGCTATTTACGTCGGTATCCATTTAATGTTCTGAAAATTGATCGCAGTTTTATTAAAGATATTGCCATCGATCCGGCTGACAGGGAACTGGTTAATGCCGCCATTGCCATGGCACACGGACTAAATTTGAAAGTAGTTGCAGAAGGAGTGGAAACCAGTGAACAGTTAAAATATCTGCAGACACTGGATTGTGACATAGCTCAGGGGTATTATTACAGCCAGCCGGTTTGTGCTGGCGACTTTACTCAAATCATTAAGGATAGTTTAAGCTGAACACTATGCCCCATCCAGTCACTATTATTTATCATGCCAACTGTCCTGACGGCTTTGGTGCAGCAGTAGCCGCCTGGCTGTTTTTTAAACAGCAGCCCGGTTACAAAAAAAAACACCTTAATTTTCATAAAGGTAAACACGGCACTGCACCACCGGACTGTAGCGATCATATCGTTTACATCCTGGATTTCAGCTATAAGCGTAATGATATGCAGAAACTTTGTCAGAGAGCACATAAAGTGATTCTGATTGATCACCATATCAGTGCTTATAAAGAACTAAATGATCTGCAAAAAACACCCAATCTGTCACTGCATTTTGATATGCAGCAATCCGGTGCCGTTTTAAGCTGGAAATACTTTCATAGGGGTCCGGTACCAAAGCTGTTAAAGCATATTCAGGACAATGATCTCTGGCAGTTTAAACTTAACAATACCCGCACCATTATTTCAGCACTGATGTCCCATCCCCTGAAACGAAAGCAGTGGGCCTGCTGGTTAAAAGACAAACAGGCTCTGAAAAATTTACATACCGAAGGGCTGATTCTTGAACGCCACATAAAGAAACAGATCAGGCAATATAAACAGGCGGCGTTTATGGGCAATATTGCCGGTTACACGGTACCAGTTGTTAATGCCCCTTCCAGTATCGGCAGTGAATTGCTGAACCAGTTATCTGCAGGCCACCCTTTTGCCGCCGCTTATGAAGACAAGCCGGATCGCCGTAGCTGGCAGCTTCGTTCAGGCGGAGATAAAGCGATCGATGTATCAGTAATTGCGGCCTTATTCGGCGGAGGCGGCCACCAGCAAGCCAGCGGTTTCAGTACCGGCCATACAAGCATTAACCTTAAGGCGCCTGTTAATGCTAAATAGTATTAAGGCCATCAGTCTTGGCATTGTCACTCTGCTGCTGCTTGAGCTGCTTAACCAGCTTGTGGTTATTATGGCATCGGTTGGTTTTAACTATCTTATAAAAAGCTATCCTTCCCTGGCCTCCTGGTCACAGATTTTTACCTATTCAATTGCAGCACTGGGGCATTTTATCATTATGGTTATAACCGGAATGGTGGTTACTATGGCTTCCATATCAAAACAGGCTTTTTTTAATGCAGGACTGGCCGTTATTATCGGCAGCGCTATTTCCCTTTATTTTTCGCTGAGAGATGATATTTTCACTCCCATTGCTTTTATCTTTTTAATATCGGGATTATTGTTTGCATTTCTGGGCTGCTGGATCTGGCAACGGCGGGAAAACAGGAAGTAAGTATAAGAACCAGGCACAGACAATCTGCCCGCACCTGGAGATGTGTCTCCGAAACGGCTGTTTATTTAGCCGTTGGAATTTTCTTGACGACAACACGACCGTTCAGAGGCTGAACCGGGCGATTGTTAGGATGTTTAAGCGCATACTGGAAAGCTTCTAACTGCAGCTTATTTACATTGGAACGGGTCTGCATAACAATCCAGATCACCCCTTCAGTACAGGGTGGTGTAGTCAGAGATCCACTATAACGGAAGTAGTTTTTAACCACCTTGTCACGTTCAAATAATTCCAGATCACGAACGCCGGGACGTTTGGTTTCACCCACATTAAAGGGCATATTTTTTAATAAGGCATCCAGTGCGGTATTAGCTGGGCCTGGGCGGTAAAGCAGGGAAACTACGGCAATCTGATTATCTTCACTGACATGCACAAAGTGGGCTTCCAGGGGATAGGAAACACCGTCTATCCTATGTTCGCTGGGGGTGTGAAAGTGAAACTGCTTGAGAAAAAAAGGTTTTTCATCAATGGTAATTTTACCGCCGGAACGGATATTGACCTGAATAGTATGACCGTTATTAACAATATTTTCCGGTACCAGCATATTATATTCAAAGCGAATACCTTTTAGTTTTGAAGGTACCGCCGTACTGATATTGATAGGCGACTGATTTTTACCTTCATGACACATTCTGTACTCATCTGATAATAAGGCCCAGTATTGAGGCCCCGTTCTGTCCTGATAAGACCACTTTGCATGCTCTGTTGCTACTTTCTCGGCTCCGGCGGCCTGCTCTTTGGCAACAGTCCATGCAGGTAAAGCAATAAGTGCTGATATCAGCAGAAAACCAAGTGGTTTTATGGCTGTTAATTTCATATAAATTTCCTGTGATTGGTCAAAAGAATTAATTCATTAGCGTTAACTATAAGTGAAAGCGAAGTGATTTTCATCCAAATTACTATAAATTTAAGATAAAAAATTATTTTAAAAAGCAAATACCTTTTCTTTCTGAAGTTCTGTTCTATACTTAAATTAATAACCAAGTAATTAGATTGGTTATTTTCACCACGAAACATGGACATAACGATGGAGAAAGGCAATGTACGACACAGTCAATATGGTACGCATTACCGGCTTGAACCCTGAGGAAATTGAAGAACGGGCTAATGCTATTGGCATCCGGCTGACCGATGAACACTGGGACGCGATTAAGTTTATCAGAAACTTCTATGATTATCATGAAGATGAAGAGCTGGAAGTGCGGGATTTTAATAATGCCATTAAAGGAAAATACGCAGACAAAGGCGGCCTACAGTACCTGTACCGATTATTTCCCGATGGCCCGGTGGACACACTGACCCGGCTTGCAGGTATCAGCGAAATAAAAAATACCCGTAACCCGTCTATGGGTTCTGTGCAATAGCTTTCAGCTAATTAATTCAGGTTGAGCCAGGTCAGTCCAAGCTGCCTCATCTGTTTTTCTATCCAGCGCACCCGGCTCTGGGTGTAGGCAGATGGCCTAATAACCCTGTATCGATAAGGGTTAGGTAATACTGCGGCCAGCCGTGCGGCTTCATGAAAAGTTAACCGGGCTGCTGGTTTATGAAAATAAGCCTGGCTGGCCGCTTCCACACCAAATATTCCCGGGCCGAACTCCACTATATTCAGATAAACTTCCAGGATCCGCTGTTTACTGACCATTAACTCCAGAATAACCGTTAAGCCGGCTTCCAGTGCCTTACGTATCCAGCTTCTCCCCTCCCAGAAAAACAGATTTTTAATGGTTTGCTGACTAATGGTACTGGCTCCGCGGACGGCTTTACCCTGTCCACTGGCAGAAACAACCTGTTTAATTGAGTTAAAATCAAAGCCCGAATGCCGGGGAAATAACTGATCTTCAGCGGCAATCACAGCCAGCTTCATCGGTGCAGAAATCCTGTCTCCATCAACCCAGTGCTGCTGTATTGTGACAGGAAAGTTATTCGGCGGTATGATCTGCCGCTGCAGTTTCCACATCCATACAGGTGGATTAAACAGGTTTAAAGCGCCGACCAGTATCAATGACAGCAGTAAAAAAACTGTAAACAACAGCAACAGTTTTTTTAACAGCCAGTTAAATATTGCTTTAAGTTTCAGATTAAACCCCCGTTTTTTATCCAGCTTTTAGCTTCTAGCTTTTAGCAGTTATTCAGTATAACCCATAGCACCGTAGAGTGACTGGCTGCAGGTACTGTGTTTACCCTGAATCATGACACAGATATTCCAGATATGAAATTTTTATGACAATGCACTTGCAGGCTCTTTCTGTCATAAAGTTGTCACAATGGCTTTCTATAATGACAGGCTGAATTTATTCATAAATGGAAAAATAAAGATGCTTTTAAGAAAACCTGCTGTAAAACTTATTGCGGCCAGTATTCTGGCCATCACCATGGTCACTATGGCACAGGCCCGTGATCAGATAAAAATTGTTGGTTCTTCAACCGTTTATCCTTTTGCCAGCTCTGTTGCTGAAGAATTTGGAGCCACCACTGATAACCCAACTCCTGTGGTTGAGTCCACCGGTTCCGGCGGCGGCATGAAATTATTCTGTAAAGGTAATGGTTTAAATACACCAGATATTACCAATGCCTCACGCAGAATGAAAACCAGGGAATATAAACTCTGTGACAAAAATGGTGTCACCGATATTACCGAAGCGGTTATTGGTTTTGACGGTATCGCTATCGCACAGAATAAACAGAACAAGCCTTTAAGCCTGACCAAAAAGCAGTTATTACTTGCGGTTGCTGAACAGGTACCTTCCAGAGACGGTAAGTCTCTGGTTAAAAACCCCTACAGAAACTGGAAGGAAATTGATTCCAGCCTGCCTGACAGAGAAATTATTATTTACGGCCCGCCCACCAGCTCCGGAACCCGTGATGCTTTTGAAGATATGATTATGAAAGCACAAACCAAGAAAATGGATGTTTATACGGCTTTGTATAAAAAAGACAAGGTTAAAAACAGGGGCTACAGGAAATATCATAAAGTCAGACAGGACGGTGTTTATGTGCCTTCCGGTGAAAATGATAACCTGATTGTACAGAAACTGGAAAAAAATCCTAAAGCCATTGGTATTTTCGGCTACAGCTTCCTGATGGAAAACGATGATAAAATCGCCGCCGCTAAAGTTGAAGGGGTATTACCTGACCCGACTACCATTTCCAGCGGTCAATACCCTATTTCACGTTCCCTGTTTTTCTACATAAAAAATTCTCATAGAAAAGAGGTACCTGCCATCGACAGGTATGTTGAAATGTTTATGCAGGAAGACATGATTGGTCCTGATGGTATTTTATCTGAAATCGGCCTGATCCCCTTACCGGATGAACGACGCTCTGCTATCAGAGCCAGTGTTTTAAAACACACTAAACTGACTTTGGACGACCTGGCTAAAAAATAACCTAGAAGCTAAATTTAGCCAGCATTGATAATGGATTATCAAAAGCCTTCTCCCCGTCAGGGAAGAAGGCTTTCCATTTTATCGTGAATAAACCTGTTATATAACTGGAGTGTCTCTTGAGACCCTTTGAACTAAAAAAAAGACACAGCGGACTAAAAGAAAAAGTGATTCGTTTTCTGCTGGTTTCTGCTGCAGTCGTCTCTATTCTGACCACCTTTGGGGTGCTATTTTCAATCCTGTTTGAAGCCATAGAATTTTTCCAGATGCGCAGCTTCTGGTACTTTATTACCGGCACAGAATGGTCACCCGGTGTAACTGACAGCAAGTTCGGTGCCCTGCCTATCTTTTCCGGCACCTTTATTATTACCATTATTGCCATGTCGGTTGCGCTGCCAATCGGCCTGGGCAGTGCCATTTTTTTAAGTGAGTACGCCTCCCCTTTTATGCGTGACCACCTGAAACCCCTGCTGGAGATCCTGGCTGGGATCCCAACGGTAGTCTATGGTTTTTTTGCCGCTATTACCGTGGCGCCTGCCATTGTCCATTTTTTTGGCCTGTTCGGCATTCATGCTTCTTTTAACAGCGCCCTGGCCAGCGGCGTAGTTATGGGCATTATGATTATTCCGGTTATTTCATCTTTAAGTGATGATGTTATCCGCGCAGTACCCGATTCTCAGCGTAAGGCCTCTCTGGCTCTGGGCATGACAACCAGTGAAACCATTAAATCCATTGTTATTCCCTCCGCGTTACCCGGCATTATATCCGCCACCCTGTTAGGCCTTTCCAAGGCTCTGGGGGAAACCATGATTGTGGTGATGGCCGCAGGTCTGCGCCCCAACCTGTCCTGGAATGCACTGGAAGACATGACCACGGTTACTGTGCGTATTGTGGATGCCCTGGTGGGTGATCATGAATTTAATTCTCCTGATACTCTGTCTGCATTTGCCCTGGGGCTGATTCTGTTTGTAGTAACCCTGGTACTGAATGTTATCTCTTTAAGCCTGATCCGTAAGTTTAAGGAAAAATACAAGATAAATACCCTATGAATACTTCTAAAAATAATACTGCTCAAGCTGATAAGGGCGGCAAACCATCTGCCCGGAATAATCCATTTTGTGATCCGACCCTGAAAAGTCGTCATGTGAGATCGAAACTTTTTAAGCTGTTTACCTTTTTATCCATCACTTTTGCCATCAGTTTTTTACTGTTTTTTCTGGGTGATATGATCATTAAGGGGCTGCCGGCTTTTAAACAGACCTATATTGAAGTTGATGTCACTTATAATGATAAAACCATAAAGTCCACCCGTCGGGCCATTGATAAAAAGTACCGTAAGGTGGTCAGCCGTGCCTGGTTAAGAAACATTCCCCGTCTGGTGGAACAGAACCCGGCTTTAATGGGTACAACCCAGCCTGCCTGGGTACTGGCTAACAGCCAGGTTGACCAGTATCTGAAAGGCCATCACTATAAACTTAAAGACAAATACCGCAAACTGATTGATACCATGAACCAAGACGGCAAGGTTGAAATGCGCTTTAATAAAAACTTTTTTACCCATGGTGATTCCAAGATACCTGAAAACTCCGGCTTTAAATCGGCCATTGTTGGTTCGGTACTGACCCTGATAGTCACCATGGTGGTGGCTTTTCCCCTGGGAGTCATGACCGCTGTCTATCTGGAAGAATTTGCTGATGACAACCGCTGGACACAGTTAATTGAAGTCAATATCAACAACCTGGCGGCTATTCCCTCTATTTTATTTGGTCTGCTGGGGCTGGCAGTATTTATCAACCTGTTTGGTATGCCCCGCAGTTCGCCGCTGGTGGGCGGCCTGACTCTGGCCCTGATGACTCTGCCTATTATTATTGTCAGCTCCCGGGCAGCCCTGCGCAGTGTACCGGACAGTATTCGTCAGGCAGGCTATGGTCTGGGGCTGACGCGAGTGCAGGTGGTTCAGGATCATGTTCTGCCCCTGGCTTTTCCCGGTATTATGACCGGTTCTATTATCGGCCTGGCCCAGGCCATGGGTGAAACAGCACCGCTGATTATTATCGGCATGATTGCCTTTATTCCCGATACACCGGGCTCTATTTTTGAAGCCGCCACCGTTATGCCGGCACAGATATTCACCTGGGCGGGCATGCCCGAACGGGCTTATATTGAACGCACCGCAGCCGGTATTATGGTATTAATCAGCATACTGATTACACTTAATGCCCTGGCAATTTATTTACGCAAAAAATTTGAAGTTAAATGGTAACCAGTCAGAAACTCAGCATTAACTAAGGTTATAAGTTGTTAAGCGTTCTGTTCAGTTAAACAGGTTTATTAATGAAAAAAAATTTAAAAACAAAAGTATCTGTTAAGGATCTCAATCTATACTACGGGGATAACCAGGCCCTGCATGGTATTACCATGGCTATTTATGAAAACCAGATAACCGCTCTTATCGGGCCATCCGGTTGCGGCAAGTCGACTTTTTTACGCTGTCTAAACCGCATGAATGACTTAATCAATAGCGTTCGCATTGAAGGTGATATCGTTATTGACAGAAAAAATATCTATGATCGGGATGTAGACGAAGTCGCAGTCAGAAAACGGGTCGGCATGGTGTTCCAGCAGCCCAATCCGTTTCCCAAATCCATCTATGAGAATGTTGCCTATGCCCCCTTAAAACACGGCATTGTTAAAAAAGGTCCGGCCTGTGATGAACTGGTGGAAAAATCCCTTATTCAGGCTGGTTTATGGAACGAGGTTAAAGATAAATTATCTGAGCCAGGCACCTCATTATCCGGAGGGCAGCAGCAGCGCTTATGTATTGCCCGAACCATTGCGGTGCAGCCTGACGTTATTCTTATGGATGAACCCACATCCGCGCTGGATCCTATTTCAACGGAAAAAATTGAAGCGCTGATGCTGGAACTGAAGAAGGATTATACCATTATTATTGTCACCCATAATATGCAGCAGGCCGGCCGAATCGCCGACATGACCGCATTTTTTCATATGGGCGACTTAATTGAATACGATGATACAGAAACTATATTTATTAATCCGACATTAAAGAAAACTGAAGATTATATTACTGGAAGGTATGGATAATGTTAGCCATAGAAAAAGAAAAACTGAAACTGGTTAAAAAAGAGATTAAAGCGCTTGGCCAGACCACACTGGATATCAATGAGCAGATCCTGGTGGCTCTGGAACATTGCCGGCCCTGTAAGCTCAGAGATATAAAAAAAATACCCAAACAGCAACGCTATAAAAAAATTGATGCCATTGATAATATGATCATCAATATTTTTGCACTTTATACGCCTGAGGCCAGAGATCTGCGTCAACTGGTGGCCTTTTTAAAAATCACCAATGAATATGATCGGATTATAAACAGTGCACACTCCTTTATCCGGGATTTTCCTAACGCCCTGTCTGATGACATTGACCAGGACTTTATCCTGGAATATGCCGTACCTTTGCAGAAATCTTCCGTCGCCGCACTTGAAAATGCCCTGTTATTACTGGATCTGGATGATAAGGAGTCCGTTAATGAGCATTATAAAATTGTCGTGGTAGAAGAAAGCAAAAATGATGAGCTGTATAAAATTATTGAAAAAAGCCTGCTTAAAAAGACCAATGAAGATCTACACCTCTCCAGAGAATACCAGGACATAATGGCCGCCCTGCGCCGACTGGAAAAAATCGCCGACCGGGCCCTGAGTATTGCTTCTTTAATGCATTATGCTAAAGTCGGAGGAGAGATCAATAAAGTTCAATTATTAAGTAAGGATGATAAGTCCTGAGGGGAATAAGGACTAAGGTATTTCCCGGGTACGGTCATCTGAACTGACAGGAGCATCACTTAATGGCAATTCACTGGTATCCGGGCCATATGCATAAAGCCAATAAAGAAATCAGGGAGGCTCTGTCTGCCATTGATCTGATTATTGAAGTGCTTGATGCCCGTATCCCCTACAGCAGCCAGAACCCTCTGCTCTCAACCATCCGTGGTAACAAACCCTGCATCAAGGTACTGACCAAAAGTGATCTGGCTGATCCGGACCTGACCCGTCAATGGCAGAACTGGCTGGAACAGGAACAGGGGGTTAAAACCCTGTCTCTGAGCACTGAGCATCCCGAACAGATGCGCCAGTTAATTGAGCTGTGCAAAAAGATGATGCTTAACCGTCCGGGTAAACGGGAACTCATCAATACCATGATTATGGGCATACCCAATGTCGGCAAATCCAGTTTAATTAATATCCTGGCAGGAAAAACCATTGCTAAAACCGGCAATGAACCCGCCGTCACCAAAGCTCAGCAGCGTATCAAACTGGAGGGCGGCATCAATCTGCTGGATACGCCCGGGGTATTATGGCCCAAAGTTGAAAACGAGCCCAGTATGTATCGGCTGGCTGTTTCCGGAGCCGTAAAAGACACCGCTTTTGAATACGATGATATTGCTTTTTTCGCAGCCGAATATTTAATATCAGCCTATCCTGAAGCGCTCATGGAACGCTTTAAACTGGAAACTGTCCCCAATAACGAGCTGGAACTGATTGAAGCCATTGGCCGCAAACGCGGTTGTCTGCGTGGCGGCGGGCAGGTGGATTTAAATAAAGCCAGCAAGATACTGCTGACTGAACTGCGTGCCGGCCAGATTGGGCGTATCAGCCTTGAAACACCCGGAATAATTGAACAGGAACTGATTGTTCTAAAACAAAAGCTCGAACAGAAGCAGGCCGGAAAAGCCACAAAGAAAAAACGTGGCAGGGCAAACAGAAAAAGAAAAATTTAAACTTTATACATGACTATGATACTGCGCCGGTGTTTTAGAATCCGCTATATTATCCGGCCCGGCCTGAAAAGCCTGTTCCTGGGCATTGAGTATAGCCTGCCAGAAGGCCTGTGCCGTTAGCTGAATATCATCATGGTTCTGCCAGCGGAACAGGCTGTTATCCTCAGAACCGCTGCTGCCGCAATATTCCAGATAATTAAAAAACAGCTCAGCCATGCGTTTGGTTTCCCAGGGCACCGCTTTACCCTTTTCATGTTCATTAATTTCCTGAGCCAGCTGGTAATGGAATTCCTTAAAATCAATATCCAGATCAAAGCGGTCATTAATAATAATACCGCACAAAGGCTCAGACCACTGACGGTGGAAGCGGCAGACACCGCAATTATCACTGATCAGTTCATACACCATGCGTTCGACATTCTTACGCCCCAGATCATCCGGGGTAGTAAAACCACCCCCGTAAAAGACATAATATTTACCCATTAAAGGCATGGGGCTGCCCATACCGGGCACCCAGTACTGGTTTGGTACCATATGGCCATTGTCGGCATGGGAAAGAAATACCGCCCGTTCCAGTGGTGCAGTATCCGGATACTGTTCATTTAAGTCATACGCCGCCAGACGGATACCTTTACGAAAAACGGCTGCACGCTCATCAAACAGGATGGTATTAATTAACTTAATAGCAAACTGCGCGTTACGCATACTGTCCTTCACCAGGTCAAATTCTTTAGTATCCGCAGTAAACTGCTGAAACTTCATTTCTGATTTATCAGGAAAACCAAATTTATCCGCCGGGATCAGATCATGCGCAACACATTCCATAATCCAGGCCAGAGTGCCGCCAATCTGAATCGCATCCATGCCCATGGCATCCGCATGGTCATTTAATATTTCAGCGGCTCTCTGGTCAAAAACACCGCATTGAGGCCCCAGGGCATGGTAGGGCTCATAATCTTTTTTATACTTGCCATTAAGTTTTTTACAGGCTGTAGCACAGGGCTCACCGCAATGGTCAAAATTTTTGGTTTCTATGGTTTCTTCATTATATTGTTTCAGATAATGATCAACGATAAAGTCCTTATGCTGCTTCAGTCGTTCCTCATTACTGGCGGAGGTGCTGCGATAGTTAAAGGTCATCAGCATATCGCCAATATTATGCAGGTTGGCACCAAAGGTACCGCCGGTTTTAATTTTGGGATCATAGTAATATTTTACGGTTGCGGCTTTATCCACCTTAACCCCTTTATTACCGAAATGTTCAGTAAAATAAACATCCGTATCTCTGGCTTTAGGCTTGTGTGGATCCACCCAGTCGCCGCCAAACAGACAGCCGACAATATTATGCTGATGAAACAGGCGACTGCCCATGCCGCCCCGTCCACACCAGTCAACCACTGCGGTAAACTTACCTTTTTTTACCGTGGTGGAAGCAATAGTCCCTTCATTGGTCAGCTCACCGGCCGGCCCAACGACAAAGGCCCGTACCCTTTTTTTATCGTATTCATCCGCCCAGCGATCAAAAATAGCGTGCTGCAGCGCATAAATACCAATAACCTCTTCACCGTCATAATCTTCTTCACTGGTTTTATAGCCCTTCCAGACCTGCTGATAATCTTCAAAAGGCTCCAGGCGTACCAAAATATTGTCACCGTCATTATTAAGCAGCAGCACACTGGGTTTTTCACATCGACCCGACAGACAAACATAATTAACCCCGACATGCTGGAAGGTATAAGCAGCACCGCCCATAGAAGAGATATAAAAACTTTCCCATTGCGGGCTGTACCCACAGAACACCATGCGTCTGGAACCCGGAATGGAACTACTGGCCAGCAGGCCTTCACCAAAAGTAAATACCTCCGGGTTTTCCTTATAACGTTTCCAGCCGTAATCCACCGGTCCCAGAATGTTATCTTCTTTGGTAATTTCCTTAACCTGCCACTGGGCCGTATTCAAATCCACCAGCAGTTCTTTTTGAATAAAGGGTACAGACATTTATTTTCTCCACTTATTCTTCAATACAAATCCGTTTCTCAAGTACAGCACGAAATGTTTTTATAATCAACATGCTAATGAATAAAGTCAGTATTGCCAGCAAAAATATGGCAATTATGGAAAATACAACATTCTGAGTATGCTGATACATCACCATGGTAGCAATACTGATGGCCGCCAGAGGAAACGAATACGCCCACCAGGATAGAAAGAAATCCAGTTTGGAAAACTTACGATATTGGGTAAATACCAGTAAAGTAAAAAACAGACCTGAAAAATACAGGATTCTGGCAAAGTTATCCATCTCACCCGTTAATTTAAGATAGGCTAAAAAACCAACAGCAGGAGGGGCAATCAAAATAAAGAAAGTAGGTATTAATTTCCCTGGCAAGGCAGGGTGAAAAATAATACGATAAAAAATAATGGTCAGCAGTACGGGCCAGAAAACCACACCAATACTGAAAAAGAACCAGGAAATATCACTATACCCCAGAGGAACACCGGCAACAGGCACCAGAATATTACCCACAATAGGAATAAACCAGGACGGATTCATATGATTAATCTCAAAATAATCATGATTAATCCAGGCACTCATTACAAACAGAGTAAACCCCAGATGCATAATAGCCCCCATAGCCCACAGAGCATAAGCCAGAGGCTGGTTATTATGCAGCATACAGATAGACAATAATAACAGGCTAATAGATACTGTAGGAAAAAAACTGATTTTAATGGGGTGATGAAACTCTTTAATAACCGCTTCTTTTTCCTTAACCAGTTTAAACAGATAAACCATCAGGATAGAGATAAACAAAAGCAAGGTAGTAAAGGATAAAATCATGGATACACCAGGCTCCAGATGATAAATACTTTCTGCCCTGGTAATTGCAATACTGAAACCAGCCATCCCCATAACCGAGGAAAAAAAAGATACTGGAAAATTTGCCAGCCTTGATAAATTTTGTTGCATTTTAATGCTCCTTATATCTCATTAGCCGAAAGAGTAAAGAAAAACAGAAATTCTCTCAGTGACTTTATCACCGGACAACAGTAAAGATTGTAATTTACTGAGTGAAAAATTAAGATGTAAAAAAACAGACTTATATACGAGGACAATATGGCAGTACAGTTTTTAATTGGTGGTAATGAGCAGACCCAGGTCCATTTTTCAGCTAAAACAGCCAATCGTCATGGTATGATTGCCGGTGCTACCGGAACCGGTAAAACCGTTACCCTGCAGATACTGGCTGAAAACTTTTCCCGCATCGGGGTGCCGGTATTTCTGGCTGATGTTAAAGGTGATTTATCCGGCCTGGCCAGTGCCGGGAAAATGAATAAAAAAATTCAGTCCCGTATTGATACCATTAAAATTGATAATTTCAGTAATCACGCCAGCCCGGTACTGTTCTGGGACCTGTTCGGCAAAAAAGGTCATCCCGTACACACCACTATTTCAGAAATGGGTCCCCTGCTGTTATCTAACCTGTTAGAACTCAATGAAGTTCAGACCGGAATTTTATACTCAGCCTTTGCCATTGCCGATGATAACGGTATGTTATTACTGGATCTCAAAGATCTGCGCAGTATGCTGAACTGGATGGGACAAAATGCCAAAGATCTTTCCATGGAATACGGCAATATCAGTGCTGCCAGTATTGGTGCCATTCAACGCCGTCTGATGATCCTCGAACAGCAGGGTGCAGAAAAACTGTTTGCCGAGCCGGCACTGCAGTTATCCGACCTGATGATCACCGATTTTTCCGGCCAGGGCGTGATCAGTATTATGGATGTCACCAAATTACTGCAAAAATCACCCCGGGTCTATGCTTCTTTTCTTATCTGGCTGCTGGCCGAACTGTACGAACAGTTACCGGAAGTCGGTGATGCAGAAAAACCTAAAATGGTGCTGTTTTTTGATGAAGCCCATTTATTATTTGATCGGGCACCCCGCTCACTGATTGACAAAATAGAACAGGTGGTACGCCTGATCCGCTCCAAAGGTGTCGGTATTTATTTTATCAGCCAGAGTCCCCTGGATATTCCGGAAGACATTATGGGCCAGCTGGGCACAAAAATTCAGCATGCCCTGCGTGCCTTTACGCCTAAGGAAAAGAAAACCGTTAAACTGGTGGCTGAAACTTTTAGAGAAAACCCCAGTCTGGATACCAGAACAGCCATCACTGAACTGAAAACCGGCGAAGCCCTGGTCTCCGTACTGGATGACAACGGCGCACCTACACCGGTAGAACGGGCTCTGATCTGCCCGCCAGCTTCCCGTATCGGGCCGCTGAAAAAAGCAGAGCGTGATGAAATAATCAACCGTTCCCCACTTAAAGGCCGTTATGAACAGCTTATAGATCGTGAATCGGCTTATGAAATTCTGAAAAAACGAGCTGAACAGGAACGTCAGCTGGAACAACAGACCCGGCAGGCCGAAGCGGAAGCAAAAGCGCGTGCCAAAGCAGAGAAGGCCGCTGCCAGAAGCCGCTCATCCGGCCGCCAGAGACAAAGCTATGCCGAGTCCATGACCAAAAGCGTATTACGCTCGGTCGGCAGCTCTCTGGGCAGACAGATTGTACGGGGGATTATGAAAACCTTATTGGGTAAATAACAGGTTATTTACCAGCCTAAGAAAAAGTGTACGGAAATATTAGACCTCATCACAAGTAGCTGGCTCAAAAATTAGATACCGATTATTGATCTTTGCTTATAATGCGCATACACTATACGCATCATCATTTCAAGAGTTGTAATTATGAAAGCTTTCGATATTAAAGCACCTAAAAAACCAGCCAATCTTTCTATAAACAGCGACTTACTTACAAAAGCGCGTGAAATGAATATTAATCTTTCAGCCACACTTGAAAACGAGCTAGCCAGACAGCTAAAAATCAAGCAAAAAGAACAATGGCTCGAAGAAAATGCCAAAGCCATTCAGACTTATAACGATTTTGTTGATAATGAAGGAATTTTTAGTGACGGTATCAGGAATTTCTAATGAGCCAGTTTACCGTTTATAAAAACAAAAATCCCAGAACCAGGAAAACCTTTCCCCTTTTACTCGATATTCAATCTGATTTACTGGATCAACTTCGTACCACAGTCGTTATTCCACTTGGTAAGTATTCAATAGTTAAAGAACAGGTTATTACAAAACTTTGTCCAGTTATAGAAATTGAGGGTACCAAATATGCAGCTCTCACCCAACAAATGGCCGGTATAGAAAGAGCTTTATTAGGCAGCGCAGTCACAAATATTTCTGACTATAGATCTGAATTTATTGATGCCATTGATCTAATCATTTCTGGCATCTAACGATTAAATTCACATACCAAAAAAGTAAGATAAATAACGGAATGCCGTTTTTTGTGGGCAGGTAAAATGATTTGCCAGAGATTTCAGGCTTCACTTTCTATCATCCTTTATATACATAATCA
>Ga0256831_1000177_pt1 | contig 33321 bp, 40 predicted proteins | sample 132544metaG_FD_189087 | JGI IMG/M metagenome (GOLD analysis project Ga0256831, IMG submission 189087) | Hydrothermal vent microbial communities from Lau Basin, Pacific Ocean - 132-544 | ecosystem: Environmental > Aquatic > Marine > Hydrothermal vents | place: Pacific Ocean: Lau Basin | collected...
GTTGCAATAAGACTCTAGAAGAATTGAAACTGCTCATTATCCTTGAGGTCTCCACGATTATCGTTGTGTTGCAATAAGACTCTAGGAGAATTGAAAGTCTCGTTGTAGCGACTGACAATCATGCGAACCCTCACGTTGCAATAAGACTCCAGGAGAATTGAAAGCTCCAGGGTAATGGCGTTCAGCGTGAAGTCATGATGAAGGGTGAGTTATCTTGAGGGGGTGGAGATGGAACGTCCCCCCGCAATAAGACTCGGAGAGAATTGAAACGCAGGAGCCGTAGTAAGTCTCTGGTGAGTGGGCTGTAGGTCCCCATGGAAAATCAAAGATGAAAAAGCGTGTCCTGCGGGGATTGGGAGGGTTCATCCCTTATCTTTGAACAATCTCCTCAAATTCCTCTCGAAGGGCGGCCAGACAACGCCTTGATCAGTGATTATTCCTGTGAGGTACTTGTGCGGTGTCACGTCGAACGCTGGATTGTAGACGTCCACATCGGGGGCAATTTTGCAGCCGCCGCAGGTGAGGACCTCCTCCGGTTTCCTCTCCTCTATGGGTATCTCCTCTCCGCTCTTAAGGGAGAGGTCTATCGTCGAGAGCGGCGCTACCGTGAAGAAAGGTATCCCGTGTTCCCTCGCGAGCACCGCCAGGGTGTAAGTCCCTATCTTGTTGGCGAAGTCGCCGTTCGCTACAATCCTATCGGCGCCGACTATTATGGCATCTACCTTACCCTGCTGCATCACGAAGCCTGCCATGTTGTCGGTTATCAGCTTGAGCGGAATTCCATCGTAGTGGTACTCCCAGGCGCTCAACCTAGCACCCTGGAGGACGGGCCTCGTCTCGTCCACCCAGAGGAGCTTAAGCGTTCCATCCTTGTGCATTACCCTCAGAACGGCCCCAACAGTCCCGAGCTGGACTGTTGCTAAGCTTCCAGCGTTGCAGTGGGTTAGAACGTTCCCCTCCGGTAAAACTTCAGCGCCGTAGTGTCCCATCCTGAGGTTTGCCTCCACATCTTCGTCCGCTATCTTCCGGGCCTCGCTCACGATGAGGCGCTTTATCTCCTCCAGCGGGCTCTCAAGGTGCTCTTCGACAAGCTTCTTAATCCTGTTGAGCGCCCAGAAGAGGTTCACAGCGGTCGGTCTCGTGTTCTTAAGCCTGTCGTAAGCGGAGTAAAAGCCCTCCATGAACTCGTCCTTCGTTTTAGCTTTCGTTGTGTCCGCGTAGAGTGCCAGACCGAAGGCGGCTGCCGCTCCGATTGCCGGCGCACCGCGGACCTTCATCATGACTATCGCATCTGCCACCTCGTCAACGGTCGTCAGCTCTATCGTCCTGAACTCCCAGGGAAGGAGCGTCTGATCGATCATGATGACCCTTCCGGGTTTATAGCCCACGGTTCTGGGCAGTCTCGTGAGTTCCTCCGGCTTGTACCTCAACTCCACGGTCATCACCTCAGGGGGTATACTGGAGGAACTTAAAACCGTTCTGCTGGCGCAAACCTTCGGGCGCTAAAAGGAAAGGCCCAGTCCCTCTGCGTCCCCACAATGTTGATCGGCGGAACGTGAAGGTCCGCGTGGGGAATGATCCAACCGGTGGATCCGCCGATCCCGTTTGGAGTGTGGGCGGTAAGACTTCCTGCTTCCCGGGGATGCGATGATATGGAAGCGCATCTTCAAAGGCGATGCCAACGTCTCCAGGTAAGGCCTTTCCGAACCCTTGAAGCGATTTCCCGGGATTGAATCCTCAAATTGAATCCTCAATTAGTTTATTGCTGTCGCCTGTATGCATCGATCACATCTCTGCCCAAAGGGTTAAATGTCTCCAGCTAAACTTTCTCCGGTGAGCCGGATGGTGCTGAGAATATTCATAACGGGTCCGCCGGGAGTCGGGAAGACGACGCTTGTCGAGAGGGTCGCCAGGGAAGTTGATCGCTGGGGTTACCTCGTGGGTGGAATGATAACCCGGGAGGTCAGGAAGAACGGGAAAAGGATCGGTTTTAGGGTAATTGCCCTCGATACCGGGGAGGAGGGAACGCTCGCGAGTCTCCGCGGGACCTCTTACCTACCAGGAGTTCCCTTCGGGAAGTACGTCCTTCACGTGGACGAGCTCGAACGGGTGGGAGTTTCCGCAATAAGAAGGGCTATCCTCGAGGCGGATCTGGTTGTCATAGACGAGATCGGCCCCATGGAGTACAGGAGCCGGGAGTTTGTAAGGGCCGTTGGAGAGGCCTTAAGGTCTGAAAAACCCCTCCTTGCCGTGGTTCACAGGAAGATGGTTGACAGGTTCAGACCCCTTGGGAGGACCTATACCCTCAGTCCTGAGAACCGAAACCGGGTTTTTGCCGAGGTTTTAGACGCTATTATGGGGGAGCTGAGGGGCTAGGGACTGAGGCCGTCCTTGCAGTTCTCACAGACCCACTTCTCCTGTCCTCCGATGTAAACCCTGTAGAGGGGTCCGTACTGGCCGCACACTTCGCAGATACCGTAGACCTCGGCCTCCTCCTCGGCTTCTTCTTCGCTCTCACTGTTGTAGGCGTTCAGGGCAGCCAGAAGGTCCGCCGCCGTAACGAAGCCTATGGGCCTCCCGAGCCGGGTAACGAGGAGCCTCCGAACTCCCCTCTCCATCATCCTGTCTATCGCGTCCTGGACGTCGTAGTCGTCCTCGATGGTTATGGGATTCATTGTCATTACCTCCTCAACCCTGACGGTCTTGGGGTCCCTTCCTCTCGCGACTACTTTGTCTAGTATGTCCCTGTCAGTTATTATACCCACGATCTCGTCGTCCATCACAACCACGGCGCTTCCAGCCCTGTTTTTCGAGAGTATCCGGGCCACTCTGTGAACGGTGTCGTCCGGCCTGACTATCACTGCCTTCCTCTTAACCACCTGTCCCACCGCTATCCTGGGTCCCATTTTACCACCCCTGGGGAGAGGTTGGTAGGGAAACTTAAAAAATTTTCCTCACGGGCGGCGTTTTAGAACGTGAAAAACCAGGAGAGACGTTAAGAAGAACGCCGCAACGACCAGACCGATTATCAAGGCTGCGGAATGTGTCAGCTCGCCTCCTGGGGGTTGAAGAATAACTCCGGTACTTGTGTTGGTAGCCTTCGGCGCGAGTGCTCTTTCCGGGGCCGACATCACGGTGTAGTTGGTCCCCCGCGAAGGCTCCCCTGCCGGGGTCACGAGGATCCTCGCTATCCCGTAAACTCCCGCCGCAACAAGTCCGGCCAGTCCGAGACTTATGATGTGAAGTCTATCAATGCCCGCCAGTGTCTTTTTCTTGACCACTGCGGCTTTCTTCCTGGGGAGCAGCAGAATCGGTCGGTTGGAGGCGCGGTACAGCTTCACCTCCTGCAGTCTCTTCCCGTACTTCTTGCCCGCGATCTCCACGAGTCCAACGTTGAGCATCCTTTCTATGTGGTACGACACTGTGGAGATGGGTAAGTTCAGTTCCTTGGAGATTTCGCTTATCGAAAGTGCCCTGTCCTCTAGAAGGTGGAGGATGGCTATCGCCTTGTCATTGACCAGAATCTGCGCAAGCTCCTTCGCCTTCCCATCGTGGATGTCAATGGTCTCGTAGTCCAAGCGCGCCACCGGAAGAAACTATGAGGGAATTATATTAAAAGTTTTCATCGTTCCAATGGGGTTTGAAGCCTTCCGAAGTAAAAGGAAAGGGGTCAGATTCACGGCTTCTCGAGAATGATCTCAATGGTCGAGGTGTTGGCGGTCCTGCCGTCGGCGGTCGGAAGCTCCTCGGTGCCGATCCTGATCTCCTTGACCCTGACCTCTGGAAGGAACCTGTTCCTGACGATCTCGGCGACATCAACGGCCCTGCTGATGGCCCTACCGCGAGCCTTGATGCTGACCTCCTTGGCACCCTCGTTGAACTGGGTGATAACGGCCAGGACGTAGTTCATAACCGGCTTCTTTCCGATGTAGACGACGTGCTCCTCAGCCATTTCTGGCACCTCCGGAAGTTTTGTCGTTAGCCTATCACGGAAAGGTGGTTAAATATTTTTCGGTCACTCGGATTCCCCGTCGAACTTCGAGAGCTCCTTTCTGAGGATTCTTTCCAGAGCACTCTCACCGAGCTTCTGTATGTTCTCGTCCTTCGAGATAAGGGCCATCACGAGCAGGGGTCCCACCTCGTCCAGGAGTTCGGGAACGTTCTCCTTCAGATCCTTCAGCACGCTCAGGGCGTAGGGTATCTCCTCGGGCATCCCCCTGATGGTGTGCCAGTAGTAGTACTCCGCGACCTGTGATGGTATGTTCACGTCCATCACAATATCAACCAGGTTGAGGCTGTACTCCTGCACGGTGGAGGCGACTATTGACTTAACCTTCTCCATCATTTCGTCGGCCCTGTCAAAGATCTCGTCCAGCGTGTAGGACTTTGCCACCTCCTTTATGTCCCACTGAATACGCTCCACAATTCCCTCCTGCAGTTCAGCGTCACTCTCTATTCCCCTGGCCCACAGCTTCGTTACGAAAGAGGTTATGTTCGCAACGGAGAGGGTTACCTTCTTGAGGTGCACCGTGATAGTGGCGTTCTTGTCCTTCAACCTGACCGGAATCCGCTTACCAGTGATCAGATCGACGGGGTTTTTGTTGATGTAGACAACGCCGATAATTTCTCCCTCTTTACCCACGGCTTCCCCCCCGATGGAGGTGAGGTTATAGGGAATGTGGGACATCCGTGGTTCCAGTATGTCCTTGATCACTATTCCATTGGTTCCATATGTGTAAAGGACAGGAGTGAGGTAGTGGGTCGTCCTGAGAACTGTTTTTGGGGTAACTATCATAAGTTCCTCGTCCTGAGGCAGTTCCTGGGGCGATAAATCCGAACCCTGGGTGACCCACTTGGCTCGAGGTCTGACAATAATCCTGTTCCTGTCCCTCGTGCCTGGCTCTATCAGAGAGACGTATCTGGGGGGACTTCCTCCGCCCAGGATGGCCATCGTATCACCTCCTTACCGACCTGAACTCCTCAATCCAGCGTTTGGCATCGGGGAGTATATGGGAATCCCCCTCAACTGTAAAGTCCCTTTTGATGTAGAAGGTGGCGTTGCCGATCCGTATTGCCCTGGACACCGGGTCGTGGTAGAGGGGTGAGATCCCCTTCTCCGAGTATAGAAACATGACAAACTCCTTGAACTCCTGGGGAGAGAGCAGTTCCTCGTGATACCTGCTTTCTTTCGCCCTCTTCATCACAGCCGTGATGTCGCTTATAATGTCGTTGGGGGTATCCCAGGGGAGTTTGAAGTAAACCTTTCGAACGATTCCCTCCGTCGTTTCATAGTGTATCATAAGCCTTTTGCTTTTCCTCAATCCAAAGAGAGCCTTTTCCTCAGTAATGTTCAGGGAAAGCAACTTCTCGTAAGGCACCATGAAATAGTAAGTTTCACCGCGATGCTTACTCCCCATGAACGCGACCCGGTAGTTGGTATATACCAGCTTTCCGTGGAGTATCCCCTCGGGTACGTTGTAGGCTCCGCTTATTGGTGTCACTCGGGAAACTTCCCCAACTATTGTCTCTTTAGGCAGGGGTATCATTACCTCTCGTATCATATTGCCTCCCCCGTTAGTGTATATTACTCATTTATTTATGGTTTTCGGTTTTGTAGTCCCTGCGTTAGGGTCCTCTGCATATGTTGAGGATTGTTTTTGTTTGTATTTTAAGTTTTAATAACACTAAAATTTCACAAATGAGTAATGTTATAACATGCTTATATAAATAAAGATTTTGCTTTTGGGGTTGTATATAACACAATCACTAGTTTTTAGTTTGTTATTTGAAATAATAAAGCAGCTTCTTACAAATGCAAAAATAATATTTTATAGCATACAAATCGTAGAAATCGATATTTGTTAACTATCTTGTGTTGTAACAAAGGGATGTTCAGCCTCCACGCATTGGCTCCTGCACACAAGTATACAGGAGAATTGGATATAAGGTACATTATATCTAATTTTAACGTACTTAGTCGACCATTCTAGGGGGCCTCATTAAAATACCCACATGGAGAGTAGCTGGAAGCATGCTCATGCATGTGGCGTGCCTGATTGAGACGATACCCATAGGAGATGGCCAAAATTAATTTTCCCAAGGCCATTCTCTCCCCTGACGGGGGTTTCAGCGTGTGACCGTCAATAGCTGCATGTTTCTTGTGCCTTATTCCGGTAAGCTAAGGCCTTCAGAACGCCCCTTCTTGCCGGTGACTGCTATACGGTGAGATTTATAGAACGCCCCGGTAAGTATGGGATAATGCTTCCTTCTACAGAGGATTTGATAAACACAGGTTCTTCAAATGTCTGGGTTTCCATAACTTCTGATATACAGCGCCGCATCCTCTCATGCCTGCCCTTGGTGACCACCTTTGGTTGTAATCCATTTTTGGCCTGTATGATCGGGGGTCTATGAGCAGATTATCTGTTCCTCTCGGCATCCTCTTGATGGTCCGCCTCAAAGGTCACCTAGATGTCTATCTGCATACATTCTAACGAGGATTTATCTTTAGATATAGTAAGTTTTTTGGACTTCCTACTTATTTAAAAAGTATTTTTATTTTTATGTACACTATTGAAATTATATTGAACGCTAGCATGTTAATATTTAAACTTTTATTTATAGTCATATTTTAACGTTTTACTTTATTGCCTAAATAACGTTCTCACTTAGTCAAACCTCACCCAAAAATTTGAGGGATAAAATCCCACACAGAATTAGGGTTCCCTAAAAATTAGCTGCAAACCACAGCGGCTTTAATCATCTAAAGAACTGCTATTGATGTAGAATTCTGAAATTAAAGCAATCATTCTCCTTCTTCAGTCATTTCCTTGGGGACTTCATTGCCCTGAGGAAGGATTATGAGCTCCCTGCCCTCAACGATCATCTGGGCCACTTTTTTCCTGGCGGAGCTGAGTGCCCTCCAAACAGTGCCCCTTGAGACGCCCATTCTCTTTCCTGCCTCCTCCTGAGTCAAACCCTCGTAATCGACGAGTCTGAGAGCCTCAAACTCCTCGTACGTCATGAAAATCGGAGGTTTTGGCGGGCTAACCGGGGGCAGTGCCGGATAGAAGTGTCTAACCCGGGGGATGAACCCTATCATCCTCATCTTCCTTCTTCTGCCCCTTCCGCGGCCCCATCCCTGTCCCATTCCCCTTGGCATGGCTATCGGATATCCTAAGGTGGCCCCACTTTATAGGTTTTCCCCTGTCTTTTGCCTTCACGAATCCGCCCAGTAACGGTTATAACCCCTCCACCCCAAGTTAACCCGGTGAGAAAGATGGCGTTTAAAATCTCCGAGAGAAAGATAGGCTGGCACAAGGACTTTGACAGCTCACACTTCCTCACCTTGCCCTACGAGAGTAAGTGCCTCCGCCTGCATGGCCACACCTACAACGTTGACGTCGAGATATGGGGCGAGCTGAACGAGAACGGTATGATCTTCGACTTTAATCACCTCAGCAACCTTGTGAAACTCCTCGACCACCGAATTCTGGTGAGCGAGGACTGGGTGGCAGAGAGGAGGGAAGGAAGGCTCACCATAGAGAAGAACGGCAAGAGAATAGAACTCCCCGAGAGTGAGGCGGTTGTTCTTGACAAGCCCAACGTCACGGCGGAGTACATTGCCGAGTGGTTCGCCGGCAGAATAGCGGAGAAAGCAGGGGGCAACGTGAGGAAGATAAGGGTTAAAATCTGGGAGGACCCGAGGAGCTACGCCGAGGTAACGCTCGAGAGGTAATTCCTCAGCAGCCCTTCTCCCTCTTTTCTGGTATCTCTCCCTCAATGCCGCATTTCTCATAGAGGGATTTCAGCATTTCCCCGGTCTTCTCTTTAAGTTTCCTGAAGTACTCCTCCTTGAACGTCTCCTCGGCTTCTATGGTCAGGAGGTAGGCGGTTTTCATGTACGCTATTCCCATATCACAGTCGCTCTTCTCGGCTATTTTCTCTGCGATATCAACGATGTATCCGATGAAGGAGTGGAGGATCCTGAGATAGTCGTTCACGAAGCCGTTCTCGTTGAGCCATCCCTTCAGGGTCAGGAAGAGCTTGAATGCGGGAACCTCGACGCTCTCGTCGTTGAAGCGGCGGTATCTGATGAGAAGGTACTGGAAGACCGAGATCAAAAACCTGCCAACATCCTTCTTTCCGCCGCCGGCCGATACCACAAACTCTTCGAACTCCTTAAGTCCCGACTTCCCCGCGTTGGCGAACGCTTCCAGCAGCTCCCTGTATGGGGTGGAGTAGCTCGAGAAGTCAACCTCTTCAAGCTCCGGTATCTCCGGAAAAACCCGGGTAATTGCATTGTCTGAGTCCATTCTTCCACCCAAACCGTTAAATCTGGGGGTGTTTATTAGCTTTGAGGTGGGATTGTGGAGTTCAAACCTGGCAGGGTCTTTCTTCTCCGGGTTCCGGAGGGGGAGGATCTGGTGAGCTTTGTAAACGGCTTTGCGGAAGGAAGGGGTATAAACACGGCCATCGTCAAGGGGATAGGGTCGCTCAGGAATCCGGTTCTGGGGTACTACTCAGAGGAGATCAGGAACTACAAGCGAATCGAACTCATGGGAATGTTTGAACTCGTTTCGTTGCTCGGTAACGTCAGCCTGAGGGATGGCAGACCCTTTGCCCATCTGCACGCCACCCTGGGCAACGCGAACGGGGATGCCTTTGGAGGGCATCTCATCAGGGGCGAGGTCTTCGTCGCTGAGATCTATATCCAGGAACTCCTTGGAAAGCCGCTCGTCAGGAAGGACCGGGGGAAGAACCTAAGCCTCTGGGACGAGGAGCACGTTTGAATCTCATTTTTATTTTTTACAGAAGATCTCGTAGTGCTGGACGTACTTCTCCTTCTCCAGCAGAAACTCGTCGTCTTCGGGATAGTATTTGGCCAGCTCCGGGTTCTCGCCGGCGAACCTTTTGATGGCCTCCCACGAGTCCCAGATGGTCACCAGGAGGAAGTGGGTCTCCTTTTCCTCATCCCTTCTCGTGAAGTAGAGCTTCAAAAGCCCATCAACGGAACTGTAGTCGGGAACGGCCCTCTCTATCAGAAAGCGCTCATAGGCGTTGGCTTTCTCCCTTGGAACGCGGCCGTGCCAGAGCCTCATAATCGCCACGGTATCACCCCTGGAGGTTTTTTGTCCTTGGGAAAATAAAAGTTTTAAGAGAATCAGAACACCGAGTTAAGCCTTCCTCCATCCACGGGAATCATGGCACCGTTTATGTAGCTTCCCAGCTCGCTTGAGAGGAATGCCACGAGGTAGCCTATCTCCTCGGGCTCTCCGAGACGTCCGAGGGGTATAGGCTTCGCGTACTCCTGAAGGGCCTCCTCAACGGTCTTCCCTTCCCTTTGGGCCCTGTCCTTGGCCAGCTGTATCATCCTGTCTGTTCTTATTATGCCCGGCATTATCCCGTTGACGGTTATCCCTTTCGGCCCGAGCTCCTTTGCCAGAGTCCTAACGAGACCGGCCATCGAAATCCTGACCACGTTGCTGAGGGCTATGTTCGGGATCGGCTCCTTTATGGCCACGCTCGTGGAGTAGATTATCCTGCCGAAGCCCTTCCTCTCCATCGCCGGAACGAGGGCCTTTGTCAGGTAGACCGCGGGGTAAAGGAGTAGCCTAACGGCGCCTTCCCAGTCTTCCATGTCCATCTCCATAAAGTAGCCCGGCCTTGGCCCGCCGGTGGAGAAGAAGAATATATCCGGCTCGCCTATGTTTTCGAGCTCCCTCACCGTTTTCTCAAGGTCTCCGCGCTTTGTAAGGTCTGCAACTATGTAGTGAACCTCAACGTCGCTCTCCCTTCTTATTCTCTCCTTCGCCTTCCTCAGGTTCTCCTCGCTTCTGGAGAGGAGGATAACGTCTGCTCCCGCCTTGGCTAAAACCCGCGCGACGCCGAAGCCTATGCCCTTGCTCGAAGCGGTTGTGAAGGCCAGCTTCCCGGAGAGGTCTATTCCTATCATGAGAACCACCACAGGAAGTTGTCATGAGGAATAAAAACATTTACTGGTCCTTTCTGGCCGGGTTAAAAGGAGGGCATGGATTTCACGTTAGATATGCGAAGGTTTTAGTCCCTTACAGTGGAATGAAACAGTGGTGCGGCATAATCCCCGGAAGATGTGCTCCGGTGAAAATGGAAAAATGCGATCTTACTCCGTTACCATCCTCTTCTTCCGCGTCCATAGCCGCCACCGCGGCCCCTTCCTCTACCCATACCATGACCCATTCCTGGACCATGGCCTGCTCCGTATCCCCCGGGAACTCCTTCCGGGCTTGAAAGCTCACCCCTAAGAAACGCCTCAACCGCCTCGCGGACGGTCATGGTTGCAGGTGCCGAGACCATTTTTATGCCCGCTGCCTGGAGAACGCCGTAGGCATTTGGCCCGAATTCCCCGGATATTACCACGTCCGCGCCGTGGTCAATCACGAACTGCGCCGCGGTGACTCCCGCACCTCTGGCTTGGGAGTATCCCGGATTCGGGAGCACCTGAACGTTGATTATCTCCCCGTTCTCAACGTCCACTATCGTGAAGGTTGGGGTCCTCCCAAAGGACGGGTTCACCCTGTCGTCGAGGCCTCCGTTAACCGTTGACACGATTATCCTCATCAAACCACCTCCATGGGAGTTGGGGAAACCGAAGTTAAAAAAGTTTGCATAAGCTCAAAATGGTTCAAACCAAATTCCTGGGTTGGATCTCAGGAATGCCCTCAGTACGAGCAGAATCACCAGACCAAGTGCATACGGCAGGGCAACGAGGAACAGCTTGAACAGGAAGTACAGTATTCCGAGCAGGATTAACAGGTCAAGAATCCCGTAAAAGCCTCCGAAGGGATAAGCTCTCCTGCCGTAATAACCCCCTCTCCCATAACCTCTACCCATTCCGCGTGGCATGTCAATGCCTCCAGAAATTAAAGGAAAGGCCTCACCACCAGCCGTAGAACCAGCGGAGGGCCCTTCTGCCCGGCTGACCGGGCTCTGGACAGTAACCGAGCCTGGCTCCCCAGCCTCTTCCTCTGCCCCATCCTCCACCGCGTCTCCATCCGCGACCCCAGCCCCTGCCCCAACCGGGGCCGAAGCCGTAGGCCGGGTACGGTGGGTAGGCGGGTGCAGTCGGGTACGGGCCGTAGGCTGGCATTGGAGTTGCTGGAGCCGTTGGCGGGACTGCCTGAGGACCCGGTACTGTGAACTGCCCGGCCGTTCCACTGACAACGGCCTTTATGGCCTCCTCAACTGGAGTTCCCGGCGAGACCTGATAGAGCTTTATCCCCGCCGCCTGTATGGCTCCAAGGGCGTTCGGGCCGACCTGCGGAGCTATTATCGCTTCAACGCCTTCGTTGATGAGCGTCTGAACCGCCATTGGTCCGGCTCCGCCCCCCGCCGCCGAAGCTGGATTCTGGATGATCTTCTCGCTGATCACGTTGCCGTTCTCGTCTACTTCGACTATGTAGAACGCGGGCGCGCGGGCGAACACCGGTGCAACGGTATCGTTAAGCCCTCCACCGTTGGTGGGTATCGCGATCTTCATACGCATCACCTCCGATATTTTGTGCATATGCACAGGATTTAAACTTTTCGAATGGGCAAAGGTTTTATTGTGAGCGGATAAAGTTCGATGGGTGTTTGGTATGGCCGATATTGACGAATCCATACTAAAGGACCTCAAAAGGTTGAGGGAGCTCAGCCCCTTCGAGTTCAAGGAACTTCTCATAAAGCTCGCGAGCAGGAACTCAGAGAGGATGATGCTCAACGCCGGCAGGGGAAACCCGAACTTTCTGGCGTTAGAGCCGAGGTACGCTTATCTCCAGCTTGGAAAGTTTGCAATAGCCGAATCCGAGAGGCACTTTGGCTATATGGGTGACCTCATAGGGGGGCACTGCGAGAAGGACGGCATAGAGGCGCGCTTTGAAATATTCATAAGAAACCACTGGAACGAGAGGGGGACGAGGTTTCTCAACTCGGCTGTAAGCTACGTGAGGGACTATCTCGGACTTTCCGCCGGGGATTTCCTCTATGAGGTGGTGCAGGGTTATCTCGGCTGTGAATACCCGACCCCGCCGAGAATGCTCCCCCTGGCGGAGAAGATAGTCGTTAGGTACCTCCTGAAGGAGATGGGGGCAGGCTACGACCTCGGTTATGCAATAGTTGATGAAACCCAGCTCTTCGCGGTTGAGGGCGGAACCGGGGCAATGGCCTATCTCTTCGAGTCCCTCAAGGCCAACCATATCCTCAATCCGGGAGATAGGATAGCGATAGCCGTTCCGATATTCAGCCCCTACCTTGAGATACCAAAACTCGACCAGTACCGGCTTGAGATAGTTGAAGTTAAGGCATCGCCGGAACTTGGCTACCAGATACCCGATGAGGAACTTGAGAAGCTCAGAGATCCGGAGATAAAGGCCTTCTTCCTCGTCAATCCCGGCAATCCAACAGCGGTGAAGCTCGAGGATCGGGTTCTCGAAAAGCTCAGGGAGATAGTCGAGAACGAGAGGGAAGACCTAATCATTATCACCGATGATGTCTACGCGACCTTTGCAGATAACTTCAAGTCGGTCTACTCCATTCTCCCACACAACACGATACTTGTCTATTCCTTCTCCAAATACTTTGGAGCAACCGGCTGGAGGCTCGGCGTTATAGCCATCCACAGGGACAATGTCGTTGATAGACTAATCGCCGAACTTCCGGAGGAGGTCCAGGAGGAGCTGGACAGGAGGTATGCCCTCATAACTCCCAATCCCAGGGAGCTGAAGTTCATAGAAAGGCTCGTCGCCGACAGCAGGAACGTGGCTTTGAGACACACCGCTGGACTCTCGACACCCCAGCAGGTTCAGATGGTGCTCTTTGCACTCTACGGCCTGATGGACGAGGAGGAAACCTACAAGAAAGCCGTAAAGAGAATCCTCAGGCGCCGTTACAGGGCGCTGTACAGGGGAATGGGACTTGAACCGGTTGAGAACCCGAACTACACCTACTACTACACCCTCCTCGACATGGAGGAGCTGAGCGAAAGGCTCTATGGAAAGGAGTTTTCCCGCTGGTTTATGGAGAACTTCCCGCCGGAGGAGTTCATAATACGGCTTGCCAAAGAGGCAGGGGTTGTCCTTTTACCAGGTAAAGGCTTCGAGGTTCCTCATCCTTCCGCGAGGGTCTCGCTGGCTAATCTCAGGGAGGTGGACTACCTCACCATAGGCAGGACCATAAGGAAAATCCTTGACGAGTACTACGAGGAGTTCCGGAAGAAGGGTGAGGTGAATGCCCAAGGTTGAGCCCTTTGAGAAGCACCGGGAAAGGTACGAAAGCTGGTTCGAGAGGCACCGCTATGCCTACCTGTCGGAGCTTGAGGCGGTGAGGAGGCTTTTGCCGAAGGAAGGCAAAGGTGCAGAGATAGGCGTTGGAACCGGTCGCTTTGCAGCTCCTTTAGGCATAAAGCTCGGCGTCGAGCCTTCGAAGGCGATGGCGGAAATAGCTAAAAAAAGGGGCATTGAGGTCATCGAAGGCGTTGCGGAAAACCTCCCCTTCCCCGATGAGAGCCTCGACTATCTTTTGATGGTCACAACGATATGCTTCGTCGACGACCCTGAGAGGGCTTTAAGAGAGGCCTACCGTGTGCTAAAACCCGGAGGAGCTTTGATAATAGGCTTCGTCGACAAAAACAGCCCGATAGGGAAGTATTATGAAGAGCACAAAGAGGAGAGCGTCTTTTACCGCGACGCGAGGTTCTTCTCGACGGAGGAACTCCTTGAGCTTCTAAAAAAGGTCGGCTTCAGAAAGTTCGAGATAGTCCAGACACTTTTCCATCGGCTGGACGAGATAAAGGAAATCGAACCCGTCAAGCCCGGCTACGGCGAGGGGAGCTTCGTGGTTATAAAGGCCGTGAAGTGATAGCTGTGCTGCTGACCAAGATAAAGAGAAAAGCCCTAAAACTCGCCAGTGGCCTTGAGCTGGTGGATTTCGGCTTTGCCTTACCCTACACATGGGTTTTACTCAAAGGGCCGGAGGGAAGGGCACTTGGCGTTGCCATGACCCTGCCGGAGGAAGTGCAGAGATACAGGAACTCGATAAGCGAACCTTCACTCAATGCCTTCATCGAGAGGGCCGACAGCCTGAACGTCATCGAGAGAACCTTAGGACTGGCTGCAATAAACGCGGTTTCACAGTATCACATAGACCTGAGCGACGCTGAATTTACCGATGTGCTCGAACTCCTGCCCGAAAACGCTGGCAAAGTGGCCCTAATAGGCAACATGCCGCCCCTTGCCAAAGCGCTCCGAGGGAGGGGCTTTGAGGTCTTCATCTTTGAGCGAAACCCAAAGCTCTGGGACAAAGACACCTACAGCGACGCTCTGGAATACCACCTTCTCCCCGAGATGGACACGGTGGTAGCGAGCGCCAGCTGTTTGGCCAACGGAACCATAGACCTCCTTCTGGATAGGGCGAAGAAAGCTGAGCTCTTCGTCCTCACAGGCCCAACGGGCCAGCTTTTGCCGGAGTTTCTCAGGGGAACGGGCATTACTCACCTGGCATCAATGAAGGTAATTGAGGTCGAGCGGGCACTTTTGGGGTTGAAGCTTGGAAGTTTCAGGGGTTTTGAGGAGGGCAACAGAAAGTACGTGGTGAGAGTTGAATGAAACTCACAATCCTCAACGACAACACCCCGGCAAAGGGCCTCATCAACGACTGGGGCTGGAGCGTTCTGGTTGAGAGCAAGTATCGCTTCCTCTTCGATGCCGACACGAGGGGAGAGGTTTTAGCCCATAACTCAAAGGTTCTTGGGGCTTCACTGAGAAACCTCGACTTCGCGGTTTTAAGCCACTGGCACTACGACCACTACGGCGGTTTTCCGTTGATTGCCCGGCTCAATCCGGGTCTGAGGCTCTACGCACCGCCTGGCGGATGGATAGAGGGGCTGAGCGTTTTTGAAGTCATTGACGCTGGAAGAATAGCCGATGGAATATGGACTTCTGGGGCTCTGGAGGGTTTCGAGCACGCCGTTGGCGTTGAGACTCCCTCTGGGTTGGTAATCATAGTCGGCTGTTCCCATCCGGGCGTTGACAGGCTCACCGAGGCCCTCCTGAAGGTTTCGGGCTATGAGAGGGCCTATCTCGTAATAGGTGGCTTCCATTATCCGTCGCGTAGAACCCTCGATAAACTTGCTAAAACTGCCGAGTTCATAGCCCCGGCCCACTGCTCCGGTGATGAGGCGAAGGCCTACGTGAGGAAAAACTACCCGGAAAAGTTCGTTGGAGTGAAAACTGGAACAATAATCGAGGTGTGATTCCGAGGAATTCAGCCAGCAGTTTGAAAAACGCCGTCTTTCGCCCGTTTGGCGTTATGAAGCGGTGAAGAACGAGTTCCTCCCGGATTCTATCGTTTCTTAACTCCTCTGGGAGCTCGTTGAAACTCCTGGCCTTTGTCAGGGCCCTAACAACGTCCCATCCGCCGGGAAGGAGGGAGTTAAAGTAGTCCCTAAGCCAGTGTTCATCAATTGAGCGGAGGAAAAGCTCCCCGGCCCGCGAAAGCCTGTAGTAGGTGTGGTGCTTGTGCACCTCAAAGGCCTTTTTGAACCTCGCCCTGCTCCGCTTTATCGCGCTTCCCGAGTCCCTTTCGATAAGACCTACCTCGATAAGGTCTTTTATCGCGCCCTCGATGAGGGGAAGCTCTAGCTCGCTCATCTTCGCCATCATCTTAGCGTAATCAACACCGGCCTTCTTGAGGTGAGCCAGAACATAGAGATGACCAGGAAGGAGTTCAAGGCCTTGGAACGAAACGGGGCGTTCTTTTCGCGTATCTCCTCCACTCATCGCCGAACCTCCTTTCGAGGGCTCTCTCCTCCTCACCTATAAATGCCAAAACCGAGAGCCAGTAGATAACCGGAAGGAAGAGCATGAAGCCACCTACCACCAGGGAAAAGCCCGGGATGATTAGAAAGCCCCAGATGGAGTATATTGGATGCCTAACCCTTGAGTAACAGCCCTTAGTCAAAAGCTCTCCCCTTGAGTAGGCCCTCGAAACCTGGAGGTAGCAGACGAGCCACAGAAAAAGGCCCGAGAGGAGTAAAACAAGTCCCGGTAGAGGGAAAGAGATGCCCGGCCTGAGCCTTGAATTCAGGTAAAGCGCAAAGAGAGCATATAAACCTGAAAAAAGGCCGACCTTTGGCTCAATCCCCCAGAACCTCATGGTTATTCCTCTATCGGGGGTTTCTCGGCTTTCTTGGCCTGAACCTGCTCCCAGAGTTCATCGAAGTTCTCAAGGAGCCTCTGGAGGGCGAGCTTTAGATCTCTCGTCCTCGTAAAGAAGGCCACCTTGTTGGTCTTGTCCCTTATTCTCAAAAAGTTCGGCCCCATTCTGAAAGCCGCTAAAACGTCAACGTCCAAAAGCTGGCTCACAACTGCCTTGAACTTCCTCGGGTCGCCGTGGCCTTCATCGTGCTCTTCTTCAAAGTCTTTGGCTTTGTTCGGCCTCTTTTCCAGGAGTTTAACGCTCCCGTCTTCACAGACCTCGTAGATGGCAAAGAACTCCGAGTCGCCGTAGTGAGCATCTATGAGGTGTTCATCGTCCTCCATTCCAAAGGCAACCTTCAGGCATCTCATATCAACCACCGTTAAAACCTCTGCGGGAGCTTTAAAAAGATTTAGAGAAACCTAACTAAAGGTCTATGTCCTCGAACCACTGTTCGAGCAGGTCCTCGGGTATCTCATCCTCCTCGACCTGCTCCTGCATGAACCGCCACATCTCCAGGTGTCTCTCGAGTATCTCCGCGTGCTCCGCACTTATATCGGCCAGCCAGCGGAAGAGCCTTCTTGACCTCTCGTCCTTCGCCTTCATTGAGAGTTCCCTGTACAGGGCTTCGCTCGCCCTTTCCGCTTCTATCGCAAGGCGGTAGTAGTCCTCAACGGTTGCGTCCGGATCCTCTATGGCCTTTTCGAGGAAACTGAGTGCCGTCTCGACGTCTTTAATGGCTCTCAGATTTCCCACGTCAGCCCTGATCTTCTCGAGCAGCCTGGCGTTTCTCTCGGAGTGACTTGCGAGCAATCTGAGATCATCTTTAAAGTCCCGGGGTACGAGCTTCTCTATGGCCCTGTAGAGAATTGCCTTCTTCCTCTCCAGTTCCACCACGCGCCTCATCTTCGTCACCGGGTTTTAGTAACGAGGAGTAAACTTAAACTTTTCGCTGTGTGCTTATGCACAAAACTTTTAACCGGTTTTAGGTTTTCCGAACCCGGGGGTGAAAAATTGCGGATAGCTGTAAGCGGCGGTAAAGGAGGTACCGGAAAATCAACCGTCGCGGTAAACCTCGCCGTTGCGCTTAGAAAACTCGGTGCCCGGCTTACGATGGCCGATCTGGACGTGGAGACACCTAACGACCATCTTCTCCTCGGGATCGAGCTGGCCGTCGGGGAACCGGTGAACCAGTTTATGCCGAAGTTCGACTACTCGAAGTGCACCAAGTGCAGGAAATGTGCCGAGGCCTGCGAGGAGCACGCCATTATAACGCTAAGGGACGGGACGCCCTTTCTCATGCCGAACCTCTGTTCCGGTTGCAGGGCCTGTGAGATAGTCTGTCCCGTGCCCGGGGCCATACTGGAGGATTACCGGGTAGTGGGGCATATCCACATCACCCCAACCCCCTACGGCTTCACACTGGTCACCGGCGTCCTTCGGGAGGGAGAGGAGAGGGCCCTGCCCCTGGTGGTCGAGGCAAAGCGACGGGCCATTCGGATCCAGAGGGAAGAGGGAGGCTTACTCCTCATTGACACGGCCGCGGGAACAGGGAACACCGTTGCCAAGGCGGTGGAGTTTTCCGATCTACTCATAGCGGTTACCGAGCCGACCCCACCGGGTGTACACGACACGAAACTAATCCTCGAACTTGGAAGGCTGATGGGAATTCCTACCTGGATCGTGATAAACAGGGCCGACCTCGGAGAGAGGGGGAGGGTTTACGAGTTGGCTAAAAAGTATGACGCTGAGGTCGTTGCCGAGATACCCTACAGCGAGAACATCGTGAGGAGCTATGTTGGGGGAAGGCCGATAGTCCTGACGGACTATCCGGAGGCGAAGATCTTTGAAGAACTCGCCGGAAAGGTTCTCTCATTCCTAGGGGGTGGTGGGTGATGCAGATAGCAATAGCGAGCGGCAAGGGCGGCGTCGGGAAGAGCAGCATAACGGCTTCACTCCTCTACCTCCTGAAGGACGATTACCGCTTTGTGGCTGTGGATGCCGATGCGGAGGCTCCAAACCTCGGCCTGCTCCTCGGCGTTGAGGAATGGGAAGAGGAAAGGGAGCACATAGGGGCTAAGGTAGCACGCATAAGTACGGAGAACTGCATAAGGTGCGGCATCTGCTATGAGCGCTGCCCCTACGAGAGCATCTACGTTGATGCCAACGGCAGCTACGTGGTCAACGAGCTGACCTGTGAGGGCTGCAACGTCTGCGGCCTGGTCTGTCCCGTGAGGGGTACGATTACCCTCGAGACGGTTCGCTCCGGTGTTATAAGGAAGGCAACAACCAAGTACGGCTTTCCTATAATCTCGGCCCAGCTCGATGTTGGAAGGCCGGAGAGCGGCAAGCTCGTTACGGAGGAGAAGGAGTGGGCGAAGAAGGTGATGGATGAGTTAAACCTGGAGCACATGATAGTTGACTCCGCGGCTGGAATCGGCTGTCAGGTTATAGCAAGCTTAGGGGGAGCCGATGTTGCGATACTCATAGCCGAGCCAACGCCCGCTTCCCTCTCCGACGTTCGGAGGGCCTACAAAATCGTCCAGCACTTCAGGGAGCCTGCTTACCTGATAATCAACAAGGCCGACCTGAACCCGGGCTTTACCGCTTTAAAAGAGTGGGCTGAAAGCGAGGGGATTCCGATACTCGGTGAGGTACCCTACGACCGCGCCATTCCGGAGAGCATGGTTCTAATGAAGCCGGTGGTTGAGGCCTTTCCGGATTCAAGGGCAGCTAAAGCCATCAGGAAAATAGCAGGGGGGATGAGGGAGATACTTGGCTGACCTTTCCCCTTTCATAACCTAAACCTTAAAAGCCCCGGCTCCAAGTTCCTTTGGTGGTGGAAAATGGCTGAATCAACGGAGCAGATTGAGAGGCTTGCTTACGAGTACCAGCTCCTCCAGGCCCAGGCCCAGCTCCTGGCCCAGAACCTTGAGCTCCTCACCCTTGGAAAGAACGAGTTCCAGGCCGTCAAGGAAACCCTTGAGGGTCTCAGGGAGGTCGAGGATGAGAAGCCGGAAATACTCGTGCCAATTGGAGCGGGCTCTTTTCTCAAGGGCATGGTGGTGGACAGGGAGAACGCCATAGTGAGCGTCGGTGCCGGATACGCCGTTGAGAAGAACCTCGACGATGCAATAGCTTACCTCGATGCCCGGATAAGGGAGTACGAGGAAGCAATAGGGAAGACGCAGGAGGCTCTCAAAAAGCTCGAGGCCCAGCTCGGCGAACTCGCCCGGAAGGTTCAGGAGCTCCAGGCCGGGGAGATGGGAGTGGGCACCAGGAAGTAACCCTACTTATTTTTGCTGACTGAGTCTCAAAAATGAGGGGGTAACGTTTTAAGTTTTTCCTTTCCAATTTCCCCTGGATGAGGAAGTTAAGACTACTATCCACTGCCCTCGCAGTTCTGATCCTCGTTGCGACCCTTGGGTTAGCCGTGCCCAGCATCAACGTTGAGGTGCAGGGGATTGGGGCAGGAAAGAGTCCCCTTCAGCCCGTTGTATGCCTGGCCGGTTTCTACTTTCACTTCACAACGCCCTACGGGGTTAAGCTGGAGTTCGCGAACCCCTTACTCCCCGGGAGCACCGTCTATGTGGTTCTCAGGGATTACGCCGGAAATCTAATAGCTTCCAACCACACCACTTTAAGCAGTGAGTTGGCACCCAACACACCGATACTCATAGGTTTCACCCTGGAGGAGCTTGACAACGCTAGTATACCTAGAACCTCCGTAATCGTCGTTGATGGTATGGGCAACATGATATACAACGGCACTATTGGTGTCGCCGTCCAAAAGCTGAGCTCGGGCAGATGGAATGGGGAACTTGCCCAGCCAATCAATATAACGTATACCGGTACGGAACCCCTCTCCAACTGGCCCGTTAAGATAGTCCTGTCTGACGATAACCCCCAGAATCCATACGGCCCGGGGGATTGGTACATAAATTGGACTTTCTTGGGGGAGCACCTTGACACAATACATTTTGTGGACAGTGGGGGTAACCTCCTCTACTACTGGATTGAGATAATAAACACGACCGACCACTATGCAGTCATCTGGGTGAACGTAACGAACATCCCGCCCGGTGGAACCACGATATGGATGATATACGGGGCCGGGAACTTCTCGAGCTACAACAACGGGCATAAGGTGTTCTGGTTCTTTGATGATCCCTCTGAATACGGCTCCGTAACCGGAGGAGGATGGGAATGGATTAATGCCAGCAACCAGGGAGTACGGATTATAAGGACTAACTTCGTTGATGGCCGAGAGGTGGCGGTGTTAGACAAGTTTCAGTACAGGGACAGGGAGGATGGTATTAAAAAAGAAACAGGGGTCTCGGTTGATACCTCCAACGTATCCTTTGTTCTGGAGTATTGGGACTATAGGGAAAGTAGGGTGAGGGGTACTGCGGATAGAGCGGGGGTGGTAAACCCCGGTGGAAATGGATACGGAGGACTTGTTCGAGCTATCGGCGATCCGACCCTGACCAAGATAGCGATTGATGAGCGAAAAAACTGGGTGGGTACCTCAATTGCCGTCAATTTTAGCGTGGATCCCGTCTCCAAAACATGGTATCTCCTTAGACTGAAGTTCCTCAACAGCACGGAGGACAACATCAATCTAGAAATCTTCAACGAGACGGGATATCTTACCACTCCAGATGCACCGATGGGCACCGTATCGGCCAACAGGACATTCAATTTCACCCCCTTCTACGTCTATGTCCGCGGTGGATCGGAGTACTACGTTACGTACATCAGAATCCGCCCGTACATAAATCCCGAACCAACGGCTCAGGTTGACGAATGGTACCGCTATCTAAGCTCCCATCCAGCGTGCAATAATCGGGGATACTCCGAACCCTCCCGCCCGATTGAGATTTTAGTTCCCGTTCTGGTCGACAACAGAAACAACCCGCAGCTCGACAACTACGTGGTTAACTTCTCCGTTCCGGAGGGCTACTTCTCCTCGGGCTGGAAGTACTTCTACGTAACGGACGAGAACGGGAACTACCTATACTTCTGGAACTTCACTGACAAGTACCGCGGAAAGGTGTACTTTTGGGTAAACTACACCATCCCATCCTACTCAAGTAGCACAATTTACCTCCACATCGTCAACGAGCCTACCATTGCATACGACGGCTCCACGAGTTATCACAACCCGGACAGAGTGTTCTGGTACTTCAATGACACCCTGGGAAACATCTCTGGGGGAGAATACAGGGTATTGAACTTTAATCCCGCAGTTCTGGGGAGCACATACCAGGGATACGTAGTGGATACATTCATGAGGCCAGTTCATGTAAACGATAGTTATTATGGCCCCTACTTGTATGTAATGAACGACGGGGCTTATTATTACTTTGTCGCAATGTACAACCTGTCAAATACCCTAGGTGTGAATGAGGTGGGGGTAAGTACCTACCGAATTCAAGCTCAGAATATAGTTGATAATTTGACAAAGGTTAATCCACGCCTGCACAATCTATTTTCTTTAGTTGTGTATCTAACAAGTTATGGGTTGGGGGCACATTATTACGTTTATGCAAACTCATATTACCAGGGCGATTCTGATTCCAATGCAATTGGCCCAACGCTTGATACTCCTGTCCTGGGACAGTCTACCGGTATGTCCAGTTATAGATGGCTGGGCATAAGGCCCTACCACAATCCAGCACCCACAATAACCGTTGAAAGTCCAAGATTAGCCGGACCCTAATCCCGAGTACCACTCCACCGTCTTCTTCAGCCCCTCCTCCAGTGACCACTCCGGCTCGAAGCCGAGCTTTCTTATCTCACTTATATCCGCCAAACTGTGCCTTATGTCGCCGGGCCTAGGTTTGTCAAAGACTATCGAGCTTGTAGTTCCGGTTATCTCGATTATTTTCATTGCCAGCTCGAGAATCGTTGTCTGCTTTCCGGTAGCGACGTTGAACACCCGCCCGTTCGCCCTTCTACTCTCGGCAACGAGGAGGTTGGCCTTAACCACGTCCTTCACGTAGATGAAATCCCTCGTCTGCTTTCCGTCGCCGAAGATAACCAGCGGCTCGTTCTTCAAAGCGCGGTTGATGAAGATGCTTATCACTCCGGCGTACTGGTTAAAGCCCTGCCTCGGGCCGAAGACGTTGAAGTAGCGGAGTGCCACAACCGGCAGGCCGTAAAGCTCGTGGAAGACCCTCAGATACTCCTCGCCTGTGGCCTTCGTGACGCCGTACGGGGAAAGAGGTTTCGGCTTTTCTGTTTCTTTGAGCGGTAGGTTCGGGTTGTCGCCGTAGACCGCCGCAGAAGATGCGAACACGAGCTTTCCGTGCCCCTCGAGGAGGGCTTTAAGGATGTTGAGCGTTCCCAAAACGTTGACCTCCTCGGTGAAAACTGGATCGCGAACGCTCTCAACCACGCTCACCTGGGCGGCCTCGTGGAAAACGTAATCGGCGTTGCTTATCAGGTCGGCTATCGCATCGTAGTCTCTTATGTCTGCCTTCACCAGCTTTGCCCCGGGCGGGACGTTCTCCACCTTGCCCGTGTGGAGGTTGTCGATCACGATTACCTCGTTGTCCTTAACGAGTTCCCATGCAATGTGCGAGCCTATGAACCCCGCTCCCCCAGTAACAACCACGAGCTTGTTTCTCATTTTCCCACCGGGCAAACTTCTCAAGGGGGATTTTAACCTTTTGGCGTTTCCTCACGGTGCTATGTGCGAGCAACATCGGAATGGACCAGGAGCCACTCCACTATAGTTCTGTGAAACTCCTCGCCCCACTCGGGGTCTTCAAAGATCTCGTGGTAGGCTCCCTGGAACTCCCTCAGGGTTTTGTCCCCTACCTTAAGCTCCTCGAAGAACCTCCTCGAGCCTTCTGGCGGGGTTATTATGTCCCCCGTTCCGACCAGGAGAAGAACCGGGACTTTTATTCTTCCCACTTCCCCCTGCGCCCGCTCCATGTTCTCGAAGATGCTCCTCCCGAGCTTTGCCGAAATCCTGTCGTGGACCAGCGGGTCTTCCACGTAGGCCTTAACCGCTTCCGGATTCCGGGAGAGGAGTTCTGGCTTTATGCGGTTGGAAAGGGTCAGGCCCGGCGCGATCCTTCCAAGGAACTTCGCGAGGGCGACCATGAAGACCGGCGTTTCTGGGCTTTTCTCTAAAGCCGGCGAAGAAGCGATTACACCCCTAATCCGCTCCGGCCTCGTCTCGGCGTACCTTATGACCGTTAAACCCCCAAGGCTGTGGCCGAAGAGGAAGGGTTTTTCACCGATTTCTTCGATGATTGAGTCTATTATTTTCATAGCTTCCTCAATGCTGGAGTGGCCCCTCCTGCCGGGGCTCTTTCCGTGGCCGGGCCAGTCGAAGGTGTAGACTGCAAAGCCAGCCTCGTTAAGCATTTTTATCAGCCGTTCATAGCGACCGTTGTGCTCGCCGAGGCCGTGCACAAGAACAACCCAGCCGCGCTCTGGCCGTCCAAACTTGGCTTTGTAAACCTCCACGATCAAACCCTCCAGTCAGGGCCTCCTGGGGGAGTATCCCGTTGGCTAGATGTTGGGGGAAACAGGGGGATCAGGAGGAAAAGGGGCTCTCCTTTATCTCCCTGTTGACGAACTCAACGATTTTCCTCACGTCCTCCTCTATTGTTTCGGGCTCCGGCTTCATCAGGACATAGAAAACGTTGGTCTTGGGGGTTAAAGCGACGTGCTTGATGTTGTGGGGCTTTGACATGCTCTCAACGAGCGATTTGAGTTTCTCCACGTCCCGTTTCTTCTCGTAGAGGGCCTCATATGTCTTTCCGGCGATTTCAACGTACTCCCTCTGGAGGAGGGGCTCGTTCTCGATGTCCGGTTTGAGCCTGTAGTAACCCTTCTGGATGAGATGGGCCTCCCTCCTTATGTCCGCGAAGGGTCTGACGACCATGTAGAGTTTGTCGTGCCTGCTGGTGAGGAGGGCTATCGGGAAGTAGAGGAGGCTGTGTCTGGGGAGGAGTGTGAGTGTGTACTCGAACTTCCGTATGTTGTCCCGGTTGACCTTGTACTCGGCGCGAAAGCCGATGTATCCGCCGAGCCAGGTGTATGTCTCGTCTTCGGGCTTTATCACGTCCTTCACGGCCCGTATGTAATGCTGCATAAGGAGGAGGTTGAGCCGTCTGCCCTTGAAGTACTGAAGGGTCGATATCCCAGCCACGAAGATTATGATCGCCATCAACAGCTGGTTGTCCATCTCACTCATCCTCCGGATAGTATCTCTGAAGGCTCCTCGCGTCGAGTATTTCAACCTTTCCCAGGTCTTCGAGAACCGCCACCGCGTCCCGTACTATCCTCATCCGCACGGGCCACGTCAGTGCATCCATGAAGGGCCCCCTGGCCGTCCGGGAAAGGTCCAGGTAAACCCTAATCCCGTCCTCATCCCCCGTTACCGCGATGACCATCCCTAGATCCACGATACTCTCCCCGGTTACGGGCTCCCGAACCCGCCTGAGTCTCTCGACGATCTCCTCAGTCCCCAAGTATCATTCCCCCGATTCTCCTGAGCCACTCAATGCCCCTGGGCTCTTCGGCGAACATGGGGATCTTAACAACGTCCAATCCCGGGAATTCCTCTTTAAGGCGCTTCAGCACCTCCATCTGGGCCCTGAGCCTTATCTTCAGCTCCGGCACTTCCGCGGAAACTTCAATGACCTTGTTAATGACAATGAGTCTGAAGGGGATCCTGAACCTCTTGAGGGTATCCCGTATCCGAATGGTCTCGTAGAGGGGCAGGGCCTCCGGGTTCATGACCGCTATCACGCTCGTCTTTTCGGGATCCGTTATGACCCTCTCCACGAACTCGATCTCTTTACGATACCGTTTGAGCTCCTTCATGACTTCATCCTTTTCCTCCTCCGTGGGTAGCTCCACCTCCTCGTCACCCACCCGGAACCGCAGGGGGCCCTTTATGTTGGATACGGCCGCCCTCTTCTCCAGGATCTTCCGCCTTATCTCGATGAGCTTGTCGGTCCAGATCAGGGAGATCTTTGGAAGGGCCAGCACGCGCAGGGTCAGTCCGGTGGGGGGTGTGTCAAAGACTATAACGTCCCATTCGTCACCGTCCTCCAGAATCTCCCTTATGGCCTCGAGGGTCGCGTACTCCTCTATCCCGGGGGAGTACTTCAGGACTTCAAAGTACTTCTCGAGGTTTATCACGGTCAGATAGCGGTAGGTATGTTTGAGGGTCTTCTCCAGGTGCTCAAGATAGCCCCGTATGAGCTTTTCCATGTCGAGTTCGCTGGCGTAGAGGTTTTCCAGGATCTTCTTTGGTTTATCCCCCAGTTTCGTTCTGAAGACGTCCCCCAGGTTGTGGGCCGGATCGAGGGACACAACGAGGGTTTTATATCCTCTCTCCGCCAGTGCAACGGAGATGGACGCCGATGTGGTCGTCTTTCCGACCCCTCCCTTTCCGAGCACGAAAACTACGCGATAACCCTTTTTTGGCAGCAGATACTCTCTCATGGGAATCACCTTCAGGTGATGTCAAAGAGACCCGCCAGCTCGCCGAGTATGTCGTCCATCTCTTCCGCCCGCCTCTGCATGACGTAGAGCTCCCTCGTCATGAGGGGGAGCAGTCTCATAGTGAGGGTGGACGGCGGACTGGGGAGCCCAACGAAGGAGCCCATCAGCAGAAGGGCAAAGACGTTCTCCAGTTCCCTGAGTTCGAACTCGATATACTCCGTGGACTGCTCTCTAAGGGACTCCTCCACACCGCGCAGAAAACTCCTGATGTCCTCAAGGATTCTTTTCACCATGCAAACCCCTCCAGCGAAGAACAGTTTTAAAAATAATAAAAAGGTCAGGAGGCACTGGCGGCGTATTCCTCCTCTGGCCGCTTCCAGGCGACCCAGAAGTCCCATGCCAGGAGTAAGTTCAGGAGCAGGCTGATCACTATTGCGCCCTTTACTGCTATCAGGTACTTTCCAACCATTGGCACGTAGATGAGGTACCATATCATCGCCGCAGTCACAGTTATCCAGAGGAACAACGCGGGCAGCAGGACCGCCCAGCTCCACTTGCCTGCCCTCTGAACCTTTGCAACCCACAGGGCGGCGGTCATCAGGGCTATACTTGCCAGCATCTGGTTCATGGCGCTGAAGGCGGGCCAGATGACCTTGTAGCCTGCACCCCAGGCGAGGTAGGTGCCGATGCCCGCCAGTATTATCGAGGCGACCCACTTGTTTGTTAGGAGCTTTGCTACTCCCCTGCTCGTGTCGGTGACCATTCCGAAGAGCTCCTGCCAGGCGAAGCGGCCGAGCCTTGTTGCCGTGTCGAGCGATGTCAGGGTGAATGCCGAAACCCAGAGCGTTGCGAAGGTCTTTCCGAATATCTCACTGACTCCGTAGAACTCGCTGACACCCTTGGCGTAGCCTCCAATGAATGTTCCGAGACCTCCCTTCTCGATGTAGTGGATGCCCCACTGGTCTGGCTGGAGGCCCGTGAGCTGAACTCCGTAGACGGCTATTGAGGTTATAACAATCGTCGAGAGGAATCCCTCGGTGAACATTCCACCGTAGCCGACGAGGAGCCCGTGGATCTCGTTGTCAAGCTGCTTGGATGTGGTTCCCGAGCCCACCAGGGAGTGGAACCCGCTGAGCGAACCGCAGGCTATTATGAGGGGTATCGTTGGCCAGAACGGTGAGGGAACCGCCTTCGGACCCTCGGAGGTTATTCCCTTGACGACGTGGGCACTCCACATGGTGTACGCTGGCGCAGTGAAGTCCTTGGCCAGAAGTATGAAGGCCAGTCCTCCAAAGATGAGGCCGAACCAGAGGATGTAGGCGTTCAGGTAGTCCCTGGGCTGGAGGAGGATCCACACTGGCAGTGACGCGGCTATGATGATGTAGACCATGAGGATCAGGTTCCAGTAGTGGTAGACCGTCTTGTAGGCGGCGCTTCCAACCTGCTTCTGGCCCTCGATGAATATGAGTGGGTGCTTGAGGCCAAGCCATACCGCAATTATCATGAGGCCGAGTCCGATTAGTGTTGCCAGTTTGAAGTCCATCTGCATTTTGTAGAGCAGCCAGCCGAGGATAACCGCCACCAGAAGGAACAGCAGGGTAGCGGTGGCCGCTTCAGGGGTTATGGTAAGGAGCTTTGCCGTAACCGCCACGAAGGCTGCCACCACAAGGAGCAGTGCAAACCATATGTAAATCTCAAAGGCCACTCCTGTCCTCTTGCTCATTAGCTTTCCTGCGATCCACTGGACTGACTTACCATCGTAGCGGACAGATGACATCAGTGCCAGGTAGTCGTGGACGGCACCTATGAAGACGTTTCCGAACCAGACCCACAGCAGTCCTGGAAGCCAGCCCCAGGCCATCGCTATCGCCGGACCGACGATTGGCCCCGCTCCCGCAATCGATGCGAAGTGGTGTCCGTAGAGAACGAGCGGGTGCGCTGGAACGTAGTCGACCCCATCGTAGAGCCTGTGGGCTGGAGTCGGCCTGTTGGGGTCGGCCTTGACGACCTTGTTCTGGAGGCTCTTGCCGTAGCTGAAGTACATGCCCACGTATATCGCCGCCGCTATCAGGACGACAAGGGCAGAGTTCATATTTACACCCCCAACTGGATTTTGCGCATTAACGTACAGTCTTTGTACTTAAATGTCTTTTGGTGGAAATCCTGGGAGAATCCATCTTTACACTCCTGCTCGGAAAAATGGTGTTGAGATCAATATCAAGACGGCAAATACCTTATAAAGGTGAAACGAAGGCCGCAGGAAGCTCCAATGGGCTGAAAAGACACCCAGCAACACGAGGAACTGGCCCGAAATTGAAAATACCGGGAGGAAACGACGGGAAAAACCTCGTTTCAGAGCAGTCCTTCCGCCTTCGCCGCCTCCTCCGGGTCCTCGTTCCTGTGGACAACCTTGAGGAGTGCCCTTATGAAGGGCTCAGGGTTCTCGCGCTGGAATATGTTCCTCCCGACAACGGCCCCAGCTCCGCCTGCCTCGATGACCTCCCACACGAGCTTGAGGAAGTCAAGGGGGTTGTTGGTCTTCGCTCCACCGCTGAGGAGAACCGGAACTCCCGCTGCTGCATCAACGACCCTGGCGAAGGTCTCCCTAGAGCCGGTCCAGTAGGTCTTTATCATGTCAGCGCCGCTCTCGACCGCTGCCCTCGCCCCGTACATGACGACGCGGTAGTCTTCTTTTTTACCATAGCGCTCGTTGATGTAGGGGCCGCGCGGATAGGCGAACTGAACCACGGGGAAGCCTAAATCATGGGCATAGCTCGCTATCTCCGCGAACTGGCGCATCATGACGTCCTCAGCTGGACTGCCCCAGTAGACTGTCGCCGCTATGGCATCCGCTCCCAGCTTTACCGCGTCCTCGACGAAGGCCAGCTGGCTCTGGAGGAGCTGCTCGTCCTTCGGGCGGAGGTTGGTCTTGCTCGTGAGCTTGACCATTAACCCTGTGTCGGCCTTCAGCTCGTCTCCGGCCAGCCTGACGGTTCCGGGGAGCATCATGACGCCGTCTATTCCTGCCCTGACGACCTTCTTTACAATGATCCGTGGGTTAATGTGCTCCCAGTGCTCCTCGAAGTCAGTCGGCCCGTGCTCAAAGCCGTGGTCCATCGCGAAAATCAGGGCCCTCCCGTCCCGACGGAAGAACCTCTTCAGCCTCCTCCTTATACCGACGCTCTGGTATGCGTCCATAGTACTCACCGTGGGTGATATATTCTTTGGAGGATTTAAGGTTTGTGGGCGGAGGGGCTTTAAGGTGTTTTTACAACCCCGGTCGGTGTGATTGATGGAAAGCCTGAGAAGAATCGAGTGGAGAATCATCCATCTCGACGAGGTGGATTCCACCAACGAGTACGCCAAGCGCATCGCCGGGAACTCCCCCGAGGGGACGGTCGTCGTTGCGAAGCGCCAGACCGCTGGAAAGGGACGGAGAGGACGTTCCTGGGTCTCTCCAGAGGGCGGCCTCTGGCTCAGCGTCATCCTCAAACCAGGCAGGATAGACCCGAGGCTCGTCTTCGTTGGTGCTCTCGCGGTGGTCGACACGCTCGCGGACTTTGGGATCACCGCGGGAATCAAGTGGCCCAACGACGTCTGGGTCTCCGGAAGGAAGATAGCGGGCATTCTCACGGAGGGGAAGGGTATCGAGTACGTTATCCTTGGAATCGGCCTCAACGTGAACAATCCAGTTCCGGAGGAGCTGAGGGAAAGTGCCACCTCGATGCTCGAGCTTACTGGGGCCAAAGTTCCTCTGGAGAAAGTTCGTGAGAGGCTTCTCTTCCACCTCGGCGGCTGGTACAGGGTTTTCCTTGAGAGGCCGGATCTGCTGATGGCGAAGGTTCGGGAGAGGACGTTCATCCTTGGGAAAACCGTCCGGGTGCTTCAGGACGGTGAGGAGCTTGCTGGAAGGGCCGCGGATATTCTCGAGGACGGTTCGCTCCTCCTCGAAACTCCATCGGGACTGAAGAGGGTAACCCACGGCGACGTTTCGCTGAGGTTCTGAGACCGGTGGATAAAGTTAAATACCCGGTGGTGGCGCTACTTACAGCACGAACAAGGAGGTAGGGATATGAAGAGATTGCCAGCGGTGATCCTCGCCGCGCTTCTGCTCACGTCCCTCCTCGGCCCGGAACTCGGGCTCGCGGGAGACGTCCACCCAAAAACCTACAGGCAGAACTTCCTCTTCACGGCAATCGTGATGCCCAACGGTGACGCCAACATCACGATGAAGACCGTCTGGCTCGAGCCAAGGGATGAAATAATGAGGCAGATCGAGGAGATACTGAACGGAACCGAGGGCGGCAACATCACCGTCGAGGAGGCCATAAAGAGGTTCGAGGAGGAGCAGCTGAGAAGGTACCTTGAGGGTCTCAGACAGGCGGGTATGGAGGTCGTTAATGAGAGCCTGAGGGCCTACGGCATAGAGGAGGGAAAGAACATAACCATCGTCTTCAACGCCGTGGCGAAGCATTTCGCGACCTACTACTCCTACGACGACCACTGGGAGGTCAGGGTTGATCCAACGAGGGGTTACGGTTCGATGGCGATTCCCGACACCGGTTTCCCCTTCGAGATTATAATGAACAACACCTTCGTCGTGAAGCTCCCACCCAACTCCACGGTGCTGAGCTACCCGAAACCCTACGTGAAGCAGTACAACCAGAGCAGGTTCCTCGTTACCTCGGGGGTGAACGGCGAGACGGTCATAGTGAGATCCTTCATCCAGCTTGAGCCGTTCCTTTCGCCCGAGGGGTTCAAGGCCCTCTTCGGCGACTACGACGGCTACTACATCAAGTACCGGGCTCCGTATAGGGGTGAGGAGCGGTACGAGAGGAGCGTCATGAAGGAGTACGTTACAGTGGATGTATACACCAACGGCACCGTGAGGCTTCACATGAGGGACGAGTACATCGAGCCAAAGGAGGAGGTAATGCAGAGGAAACTGGAGATCCTCTCCTACGGGGTGGACAACGTCACTCAGTACATACTCAGGACCTACTCCCTTGCCCTCGGCTTTCAGGGGGCGATAGTGGAGGGCGGCAGGGTGAGGATATTGGGCCTCAACGAGACGGACGCACCCCTCGTGATAGACGCGGAGTACCTCGTTAGGAACTTCACGAGGTACGAGAACGGCTCCTACGTTTACTCCTTCGACCCGACGATGGGGATAGCCGACAGGCTCGAGGGCAACCTCCAGTACGAAGTCAACCACACGCTTTACCTCACGCTCAACCTGCCCAGGGGCTCCGAGATACTCGAGGTGCCGGACAACGTAACAGATGAGCTCAGGGGCAACAGGTTTACGATGACCGTCCTCAGAAACGCCACCTCGGTCAGGGTCGTCTCCAACGTCTTTCTCCGTTACGGAGCTCCGGCGGAGGATGTAAAGGCCCTCCTGCTAAAGCACGAGAACGCGACCATACGCTATACCCTTCCGGCAGAGGACGGGAGCGGTCTCAGTGGAACGCAGAAAACCGCCGCCGTGATCATTGCGATCCTGCTTATAGTAGGGGCCCTGGTCATCTGGCGGAGGCGCTGATTTCTCCTTCGATATTCATTTAAACAGTCCTTCCCAATTTTTACCGGTGAAGCACATGACGAGGAAGCTCTACTACGAGGACGCCTATTTGAAGGAGGCCAGGGCAAAGGTTCTGGAAATCCGGGATAACGCCCTCCTACTCGACCAGACGGTTTTCTATCCAACCGGCGGCGGCCAGCCCCACGACAAAGGCTGGATAAACGGCGTCGAGGTTCTCGATGTGTACAAGGAGGGAGAAAACGTCTGGCACGTCGTTGCCGAGCCTGAGAAGTTCAAAGTGGGGGATGAGGTTGAGCTTAAAATTGACTGGGACTACAGGTACAGGCTCATGAGAATCCACAGCGCGATGCACCTCCTCGAGCACGTTCTCAACGAGGTTCTTCCCGGCGAGTGGGAACTCTACGGCAGCGGAATGAGTGCAGAAAAGGGCCGCTACGACATAGTCTACCCGGAGAACGTCAATCAGTACAAGGAAAAACTCATCGAGACCTTCAACAGGCTCGTTGACGAGGGCGGTGAAATGAAGATATGGTGGGAGGGGGAAACCAGATACACCCAGATACGGGACTTCGAGGTAATCCCCTGCGGAGGAACCCACGTGAAGGACATTAAGGAAATCGGCCACCTCAAGAAGCTCAAGCGCTCCAGCCTTGGAAGGGGGAAGCAGAGGATAGAGATCTGGCTCGAGGACTGAGAGTTCTTCCCCCTTGGGGGTTCTTTCTCCAATCTCCTGAAACAGCGCCCCTGCCTCACACCTTCTCAAAGACGTAGAACCACCTGTCGAGGCTTTTATGAACCCTCTGGTAGTACTTGCCCACGGGCCTGAAACCCGCTTTTTGGCCCTCGGCTTCCCCGTCGAAGTCGGCTGGAAAGGCTATCGCCAGCCTTCCGCCATCTTTGAGCACGTTGTACATGCTCCTTAGAGCCTTTCGGTACAGCTCGTCCCTCCTCCGGCCGGCGAGCGTTGCTGAGGTGCCGTAGGGCGGGTCGGTGGCTATCGCCTCGAACCTCTTTTCTGGAAAGAGCTCCTTCAGCCTCGTCGCGTCGCCGATCTTGAGCTCGTAGTTCTCTATGCCGTAGTGCCTGAGGTTGGTTTCCGCTCCTTCGACCATCTCCGGCTTTATGTCCACGCCGTAGACCTTAAGGCCAATCAAACCGGCCTCCATCAGAATCCCGCCCGCACCAACGAAGGGGTCGAGAATCTCATTCCGGGCTTTTGTGAGGTTTACCAGTGCCCTCGAAATCCTCGGATGAAGGGAGATTGGCCTGAAGAAGGGCCTGTGGTGGGCCTTCCTGCTCTCGAAGTCCTTGGGATCGAAGAACCTCAACCTTATTCCCGCGTAAAGCCTCTCGCCGCAGTAGACCCTTACGATAGTGTCCGGTTTCGAGAGGTTTACCCTGAATCCCTGCGCGTGTATTACCGCTCCAAGCTTCCTCGGCAGATCGAGAACATCGTGCCCGCAGTTGGCCATCGTCTCGGTGTCAACCTTGAAGGTCCCCTTAATCGGCCACTCGACTCCCCTCGCCTTCTCGAGGAGTTCCCCAATCGAGTCCGCCTCGACAACCAGCTTTCCGTATTCATGGGCCAGGCCGAGCCGGTCAAGGAAAGGAAAGGCATCCTCGCCTGCATCAACCCTGAGAAAGAGGTAGTCCTGGTCAACTATCTTCCCTCCGCCGAGTTCGAGCATGGCTTTGACCTCGTCCCTCGCCATCCCCGGGAGGCTTCCAAGTATCTCAACGTAGAGCATGGTCTCAGCTCTCCCTGGAGTTTAAATGGTTGTCGGTTCCGTCATTCATACTGCCGGCTGTGGGGGTGTTTACTCCTCCTGCTTTGTATAGCATTGTACTTTGAAGCGTTCGTTTGAGACCTCAAAACACCGAAAGGCTAATAAACAATGAAAGCATAACATCAGGTGCAAAACCCCTATGGGGGGGGCGATGTTCGGAAAGATGTTGGCCCTGGCCTTTGCAGGTTTTCTGGTTTTTGTAGCGACCTTCGCGGTAGCGAACGACGTTGCCCGGGAAACCCAGGTGGTTTCGGACCCAATGGTAAGTGATTCGGACAGCTACGTGATGCCCGAGGGTCAGCTGTA
>Ga0256831_1000178_pt1 | contig 33245 bp, 36 predicted proteins | sample 132544metaG_FD_189087 | JGI IMG/M metagenome (GOLD analysis project Ga0256831, IMG submission 189087) | Hydrothermal vent microbial communities from Lau Basin, Pacific Ocean - 132-544 | ecosystem: Environmental > Aquatic > Marine > Hydrothermal vents | place: Pacific Ocean: Lau Basin | collected...
TTTGGTATAAAACTTGAAGAAGAGATAAAAATAGTCTAAAAACTTATTTCTCTTTGAATATCTTCATCTCCCCATTTTTTAATGCATAACTCTCTTAACTCTTTATGTGTTGATTGTTTTAAGTTTTTGCAATTAATCCTATATCTAATTACCCTATTTTCTTTATCAAGTGTAATTCTTAAAACAACTTTAGGAGTTGAATATGTCTCATCTCTTAGAGAATAAGTCCCATCTTTATTATAACTTCCATTAGTAGTATAGTTCCATTTAAGAGCATAAGCTAACTCTTCTTCATTAATATGTAAAACATCTCCTAATTTAAAGGTAGTATTGTTTTCTAAATCCATATAATTTACAGCCAATTCAACAGCTTCATGCACTCCAGTAGTTAATGTGTATGACATACTCTCAATTACACTATGATTTTTTAACTCCTTAAACTTAGCAATAGCAATTATTGACAATAGCCCAATAATTACAATAACAAAAATTATTTCTATAAGAGTAAATGCTTTTTTCATTTTGATTCAATCTTTGAATGAATAAATGCTATAATTAAAAGAAGTAGCCCAAGTGTTCCAGTAACTACTTCTTCAATTTCAAAGAAAATTTTAAGAAGCATTATCACTGCTAAAATACCTATGGCATAATGAGCACCATGCTCAAGATATTTATACTCATCTAAAACACCTTTTTCTACCATCCAAATAGTAAGACTTCTAACAAACATTGCTCCAATTCCAAGCCCTATCATAATAAGCAAAATATTACTTGTAATAGCAAATGCTCCAATTACCCCATCAAATGAAAAAGATGCATCTAAAACTTCCAAATAAATAAGCCCCATCAACCCATTTTTAACACCATCAGAATTTAAAAATTCATTAATTCCTTTAATAAATGAATAACTCAAAAGCCCTAAAAAATAAGCAATAGCTACTTTATAATCTTTAGCATAATAAACTACTATAATACCTATAAAAATTGCTATCATTAATGCAACATTACTTACTTTTCCAAATTTTTCAGCCGTATTTTCGATAGGTTTTATCCATTTAACCTCTTTTTCTTCAAATAAAAATTCACTAAAAACCATCCATAAAAATGCCCCACCAAAAGCATAAATTAAATCTTCTGTTTTTGATAAAATCTCATGATATTTATGAGGCTCATATAAAGCAATCTTAATAGTTTCTATTATCCCAAGATTTGCAGCCGCTGCAACTATTAGAATTGGAAAAATAAATCTCATTCCAAAAACAGCAATTATAATCCCCCATGTCAAAAATCTTTTTCTCCAAACTTCATCCATCGATTTTAATATTTTCGCATTTACAACTGCATTATCAAAAGAAAGAGAAATTTCTAAAATAGCTAAAATTGACGTTAAATATACAGCTTTAATACCCCCTATAAAATATGCCAATACAATACCAACTAATGCAATAAAAAAAGAAAAATAAAAATATCTCATTATCTCCCTTAAATTTTAAATAAATTTTCAAGTTTTGAAGTATCGCTTTTTTTCTCTTGTGAATCTTGAAGCTGAATTTTATATTTAGTAAGCATACTAGCAAGCGTAATATTTACACCATTTTTACCAATAGCCTTTGCTTTTTCGCTTGGGTCTACTTCTACGTATGCAACCCCTTCTTTTTCATCTATTTTTACATCTTTAACAATTGCAGGAGAGAGAGCTCTTGCTACATATATCTCAGGTTTGTGAGAATATTCAATCACATCAATATTTTCACCATTTAATTCATTTGAAATTGCATTAATCCTTACACCATTTTTACCGATAATAGTACCAACTGGCTCTACGTTAGGATTAAGAGAGCTTACTGCAACTTTACTTCTAACTCCAGGAATTCTTGCACTTCCATGAATTCTTATAATTCCATCTCTAACTTCTGGTACGGCTTGCTCTATAAGCTTTTCAAGAAATTTTGGAGAAGTACGGCTAAGCTCTATTGTAATACCTTTTTTATTATCAAAATGTACAAATTTAAGCAGTGCTTTTAATACATCCCCTGCTTCAAATTTTTCCCCTTTAATTCTGTTTCTTCTAGGAAGAACTCCTTTTACCCCTTCAATTTCAACCCAAGTATTTTCCTCATTATCAACTTTTATAACCTCTGCACTTACAATAGTATTAAGTTTAGAAATAAGTTTTCTATAAATTTCATTCTCAAGAAGTCTAGTTATTTCTCTTTCAAATTCCCTTTGAAGAGCCATTGCTCCGCTTCTGCCAAGTTTAGACAAATCAAGCTCAGCTTTTACTTTATCTCCAATTTGAGCATTTTTATCATATTCTCTTGCTTCATCTAAATATAAATATCTCTCTGGATGCTCAAGGGCTCTATCATCATTTACAATTTCAAAATTTTGATAAATTTTAAGCTCTCCATTTTCCATTTCTACATCAATATCAATATCACCTAAAATTTTTTTAGCTGTTTTTATAATTGAGCGCTTAAAAGCTTCTTTTACTTCATCAAAATCAAGCCCTTTTTCATGAGCAACAAGGGATAACAGCTCTTGAACTTTCTCCACATTAATCCTTTTATTTTTTAGTTATAATTTTACACAAATTTTTGATAAAATAATAATTAAAAAGGATTTTTATGAAATTAAAACTTGTTGGAGCAGACAATAGCGTTATTGAAAAAGATTTTAAAGAATTTTTAGAAGAAATCAAACCAAATAGCTTTTTTTATTTTCATAAAGATACAAGCTATAAAGATTTAAAAAATTTAATTGACAAACTTGAAGAAGAAGGCTACTCAGTATACTTTAGAGAAGTTAAATACGGTCTTGATGAGAGTGCATATATGTATGAAATGCACATAATCTAAAGGCTTTAAGTGAAAAAACTATATATTGAAACTTTTGGCTGTCAGATGAATGTAAAAGATTCTGAGCATATCATCGGAGAGCTCTCCGATGAATATACTACTACAACTAATCCAAAAGAAGCTGATTTAATCATTATTAATACTTGCTCTGTTAGAGAAAAACCAGTTGCTAAACTTTTTAGTGAGCTTGGTGCTCTTAAAAAACAAAATCCTAACGCAAAATTTGGTGTTTGCGGATGTACCGCATCTCACATGGGAAAAGAAATAATAAAAAAAGCTCCATATGTAAGTTTTGTACTTGGTGCTAGAAATGTAAGTAGAATCAAAGAAGCTGTAAAAAAAGAAAAAGCAGTAATAACTGATATAGACTATGATGATACTACTTATATTTTTAAAAACACCAGAAAAAATCCTTATAAAGATTTTGTAAACATAATGGTAGGATGTGATAAAAAATGTACATTTTGTATTGTCCCAAAAACAAGAGGAAAAGAGCTATCAATCCCAATGGATATAATTTTAAAACAAATTGAAAAACTCGCAGATGAAGGGGTAAAAGAGGTAACTCTTCTTGGTCAAAATGTAAACAATTATGGAAAAAGATTTAGTATAGAGCATCCAAAAGTTGATTTTACAGACCTTTTAAGAGAAGTTAGTAAAATTGATGGAATTGAGAGAATACGATTTACTTCACCTCATCCACTTCATGCTGATGATAAGTTTTTAGATGAGTTTGCAACTAATCCAAAAATTTGTAAACATATACATTTCCCTCTTCAAAGCGGAAGTACTAAAATACTAAAAGCTATGAAAAGAGGCTATTCAAAAGAATGGTTTTTAAATAGATGCGAAATTATCCGCCAAATTCCAGATGTAGCAATAACTACTGATATTATCGTAGGATTTCCAGGAGAGAGTGAAGAAGATTTTAAAGAGACTTTAGAAGTTGTTGAAAAAGTTAGATTTGAGCAAATTTTTTCTTTTGTATATTCACCAAGACCCCTAACAGAAGCTGCAACATATGAAAATCAAGTGCCAAAAGAGATAGCAAAAGAGAGATTATATAAACTTCAAAATATGCACTCTCAAATACTAGATGAAATAGCTAAAAATCAAATTGGAAAAATTTACAAAGTGCTAGTTGAAGAAGAAGGCATGGGAAAAAGTGATAACTTTTTTACCGTAAAATTTGAAAAAAATAAAAATTTACTTGGTAAAATAGTAGATGTAAAAATTAATGAAGCTAATAAACATACACTAAAAGGACAGGTAATATAAAAAAAGTCTTAATTTTTTTAATAAGCATTATTATCTTTATAATAGGATATTTTAGTTTCAATCCAAGCTTTAGACTCTCTTTAGAGGCAAAATATTATTTTGAGATAGGAGAGTATGAAAAAGCATATAAATTAGCTAAAAAAGCTTATATTCTAAATCCTTATAATAGAATGGCTTTTACAATTAAAATGCAATCAAAAATTGCAAACGAATGGAAAAATTTTATTAGCGATGCGAATAATTTTTTTGATAAAATACAAAAAATTGCCAATAAAAAAAATATAACTGACAAAGATAAAAAACGAATTAAATTAATGCTTGAAATTTTATTAGAAGAGTATAAAGGTTTAAAACCATCTATTTTATTACCAAAAGAGCTAAAACAAAAAGCAAAAGAAAAATATCTAAAGGCAAGAGAGTTATATGAAAAACTTTTTAGAAATTGAAGCAAAAAAATTTTTAAATTTTGTTAAAAAAACTAAATCAAAAGAGACTTTACGCACTTATGAAAGTGTTTTAAAAGAAGCGATTAAATCTATTGAAATAGAAGATAATTATATTGATATAACTCCTTATAGATTAAAAATCGCAACTCAAAGCAAAAAAACAATTGCCAAAAAAATTTCAGCTCTTAGAAGTTTTTTTGAATTTCTAGAAAGCGAAGGATATAAATTCAAAATAATAGGTGATGAGCATATTAAAGTTCCTAAAACTCTTCCAAAACCTGTAAATTTAGAGCATATAAAAGAAGCTTTAAAAATAGCAAATCTTGAAGAATTTACAGCAATTATGATTATATTCTCTCTTGGTTTAAGAATTAGTGAAGCTAGAAATATAAAATTAGAAGATATAAAAGGTGAGTGGATACAAGTTAGAGGAAAAGGAAATAAAACTAGAATGCTTCCAATCCATCCAAAACTAAAAGAAATTCTTAATAAATATATTCAAACTTACCAACCTAAAACATACCTCTTTGAAAAAAATGGAGTACAAATAAGCGATAATCAATTAAGATATATTATACAAAAACCTTTTAAAAAAATAGGTCTTCATATAACCCCTCATCAACTTCGTCATTCATTTGCAACATATATGCTTGAAAAAGGTGCAAGAATAACCGATGTAAGCGAGCTTTTAGGTCATGAATTTATATCAACTACTCAAATTTATACAAAACTTAGTGACTCATTAAAACTAAAAAATTATTTAAAAGCGCATCCGCTATGCTCATAGAAAAATTTATAAAAAAAGTTTTTGTTAGTTTTTATAAGGATGAAAACTACAAATTTTTATGTGAGATAAAAAAGCAAAATAAGACAATAAAAGAGATAAAAAAAGAGTTTGAAAATAAAAATGAATTAATAAATGAAATAAATGAGATTAAAGAAGATTATACTCAAATTTTTATCTCAACCATAATAACTTCCATAAATCAAGGAATTATTCCATCTTGCAACAAACATGAATACAAAAAAAGAGAAATAGATATAGAAAATATAAAAATTGTATGCATAAAAAATAAATACTCTTTTTATGTAGCATTATATGAGCTTTTAGCTATACAAAAAGAATATCCATTTGATATAGATTTTATCTATTCTATTTTTGCGCCAATAGATAATTTTGCTAAAAAAAGAGATAATTATTTTTATGTGTTAATATTAAAAGAAAGAATTGCCATTGTAGGATACAAAAATGAAATACCAATTTTTGCTGATATAATAGAATTTGAAAATAATGAAACCACAGAAGATGAAGAAGATTTATTAGAAGATATTGATTTAGATATAGAAGAAATTTCAGAAGATATAGAAGAAGAAGCAGAAATTATAGACACACAAAAAGATGACTTAAAATTTACAAGTATAGAAAATGAAATAATAAAAAGTTTAAAAAATAGCATAAAAGAATATTATGAAAATTACACAAACGATTTTTTAGAAAAAATTATCTTTTTAGATACGATTAGCATAGGTAATAATTTAAAAAAACTAACCGAAGATGAATTACTGCTTGAGAGTGAAATAATAGATTTTGATTTGTTAAAAGAAATAAATTTACTAAGTGAGAGAGAAAATGTATAGTTTTACAAAGCCAAAGCCAAAACCTCTTTTTAAAGAAGATACAAAATTATGGCTTATATTTTATTTTATTTCAATACTTTTATTTGTAGGGTTTTCCGTATTTTTATTATTAAAAGCATATTTTTACAATAAAGACACTCAACAAATAAATAAAGAAACTATCTATTTAAAACAAAAAATTTTAAAATTAAATACTCAAAAAGAGCTTATTTTCCTTCAAAAAACGTTATATGAAAATATACAAATTAAAAACTCAGTGATAAAAACATCTATTAAAAATCTACTTGATTTAATACCAGACCCTATTACGCTTGATAAATTTTTGCTATCTCAAAATAAGTTAATTATTTATGGGATAACTCCAACAAAAGATGTATATAATATGCTAATGTTACCACCTCTTGAATCAATCTTTGAAAAAACCCAAACTTATTTCTACCAATTGCCAAATGGCTGGTATAAATTCAAATCAATAAACACTATAAAGGCTGATAATGCCTACAATTAAAATACCAAAAATACCAAGAATAAAAATATACGGCATAGATGTAATTAAAAACTTTTTATTTTTTGCTTTTTATATTCTAATAATTTTGTTTATAATAGCAACAATCGTAACTCCTAGTGTAAAATTATTCAAAAAAACACAAAAAGAATATTTTTTAGCTAAAAACCAACTTCAATTAGTACAAAATCAATACAAAGAAGTTTCCCAAACTCTGCAATCCTTGAAAAAGAAAAATTCAAAAATTCTAAATGCATTACAAAAAGAATTTAATATCAAAGATTTTACACTTTTTGCTAAAAATTATATGAAAATAGATTCAATTAAAAAAGAAAAAACAACAAACTACAAAGATAAATTTATTGCTACTTCTTATTTAATATCCGCTAGAATAAAATCACCGAAAAATTTTTATGATTTTATAGATGCTAGCAAAGATTATAAAAATTTAATAAGAGTTTATTTCCCTTTTAATTTTATTAAAAATAAAAACGATATAAACTTAACATTTAAAATAGAAGTTTATAACCTTAAAAATAAATTAAATGCAGATGAGAAAGCCCATTGAAAATTATACCCGCCAAGCTCACCTGTTACATCTAAAACCTCTCCTATAAAATATAAATTTTTTATTATTTTACTTTGCATATCAAAACCAATTTCTAAAGTATCTACGCCCCCTTTTGTAACTTCTGCCCTTTCAAATCCAAAAGTACCAGCAGGAGCAAATTTATAATTTTCTAAAAGTTTTAATTTTTTTATCTCTTCTTTACTTAAAAATTTAACCTTTTTATCCTCTAAATTAATTACATTTAAAAACTCTTTCACAAATCTTTTAGGAAGAGGAAGTTGAGTTGATATCTGTTTATTTGGATTTTTAAGATATTTTTCAATATTTTTCAAAAAAGAAATTTCTATAAATCCCCTATCCCACCACAAAGATGCATTTAAAATAGCAGGTCCTGTAATGCCTTTATGAGAAAATAATATTTCTTGGTTAAAAATTTTTTTATCAACTCTTACTTGAGCTTTAAATGAAATTCCACTAAGCTTTTTAAACCAATTTTCACTTGGCTGAGTTGTAAGCCCTACAAGAGCTGGTTTTGGGGTTATGATATTATGAGTAAACTTTTTTGCTATTTTATAACCAATGTCACTAGCGCCAAGTTTTTTAAAACTAATTCCTCCACTTGCTATTACTAGCTTTTTAGCTTTAATATCACCTTTATTTGTTTTTATTATGAAATAATCTTGTTTTTCAACATCTAAAACTTCAATATTTGTTTTTATATTTTTTACTTTCTTCTTAAAAAAATTAAGTAAAACTTCACTAGAAGAGAAAAAATATTGATTTTTTTTAAGCTCCTTTACTTCTAAATTATTCTCTCTTAGCCAATTTAGTAAGTCTTTATTATCAAAATTTTTAAAAATTTCTTTTATAAACTTATTATCTCCTCTGTAATTAGAAGTAGATAAAATTTTATTTGTAATATTACACTTACCTCCACCACTAACTTTTATCTTTGCTCCAATTTCTCTGTTGTGCTCTAAAATCAAATAATTTTTTTTCAATAAAGAGCCTAAAAAAAGCCCACTTGCTCCTGCCCCTATAATAACAATATCTACCAAATTAAACCTTTTTGCTAAAATTATACTAAAAAGGGATTTAATGAAAATAAGAATATATTATGATGCTACAGATGCAGGAGGCATTGTATATCATACTGAATATTTAAAATTTTGTGAGCAAGCAAGAAGTGAGATATTTTTTTCACACAATATATTTTTTGAGAATGAGGGCTATGTAGTAAAAGAGATAAAAGCAAATTATATAAACTCTGCAAAACTTGGGGATATTATTGAAATAAAAACTTTTGTAAAAAAGATAAAAAACGCTTCAGTTGAAATACATCAAGAAATATATAAAGATAAAAAAATATTTGAAGCAGATATAAAATTAGCTTATATAAAAAATGGAAAATTATCTAAAATCCCACAAAAGCATCTGGAAGTGTTAAATGAATACAAAAAATAAAGGAAATATTGCAGAAACAAAAGCATGTGAATTTTTAGAAAAAAAAGGATTTAATATATTAGAGAGAAATTTTTATTTCAAAGGCGGTGAGATAGATATAATTGCTTATAAAAACAATACTCTACATTTCATTGAAGTAAAAAGTGGATTTAAATTTGAGCCAATCTATAATATAACTCCAGCTAAAATAAAAAGAATAATAAAAGGAGCTCATATTTATATGAGGCAAAAAGGATTTGCCTCATCTCCTTTTTGCATTGATGCAATAATTATAAAAGGAGATTCGGTTAAAAATTCGGTTGAATTTTTTGAAAATCTCACTTTAATATAAAAAGGAGAAAGGATGAAAAAGGGGGTAGTGGAATTATAAGAGAAAAATATTAAATAAATATTAAATTTGTAAGATTTATGTAAAATTTCTATAATATTTCTGACATAGGTTTGCCATAATAGTAACCTTGCCCATAATCTACACCAATTTCTACAAGTTTTTTATGAATTTTTTCATTTTCAACATATTCTGCAATAGTTTTAATATTATTTTGTTTACAAAAATCTACTATTAATTTTACTAATTGATAAGATTTATAATTATTAGTAATATTTCTAATTAAACTTCCATCTATTTTTATATAGTCTATATTTAAATTTAAAATATGAGCAAAATTTGAATATCCACTTCCAAAATCATCTAGGGCTACTTGTATTTTATATTTTTTTAAACTATTAATAAATTTTTTAATAATTTCATAATCTTCAATAGCTTCACTCTCTAACATCTCAAAAGTTACTTTATGAGAGATGTTTTTATTTGCATATTTAGAAAAAATATTTTTCATCAGCTCTTTATCCAATATATCTTCAATAGATAAATTCATACTAACTTTAATATTTTTATCTTTTACATAAGTATAAGTTTTATCAAATATTTTAGATGTTAGCTCACTATATATTTTATTTTCTTTTGCAACTTTTAAATAACTAGAAATTGATTCTACTTTATTATCATGTTTTATTCTTGCAAGCACCTCATATTTAACTATTGATTTATCTTTGATTTTTACAATTGGTTGAAAATAAGGAATTATTCTATCTTCTTTTAAGGCAGAGTAAATAATATTATATTTTTTAATATTTTCTTGAATCTTTTTTCTTATATCTAAGCTAGGAGAATATTTTAATATATTTTTTCTTCTCTCTTTAGCAGCTTTAAGAGCCATATCAGCATTTTCAAGTAATGGAGGAATGTCCGCAATTCCTATACTCACCGATAAAGATACACGCAATTTTCTTATTTTAAATACATAAGATTCAATTTTATTTTTTAAATAATTTGCAAGCTCAATAGAATCTATTTTATCTTTTTGATACAAAACTCCAAAATCGTCACTTCCTAATCTATAAAATTTAGCCTCTATCTCAGGTGGGGTAACCTTTGTTAAATATCTAGCTACTTTTTTTAGCAATAAATCACCATGTTTGGTACCATAAATATCATTAAAATTTTTAAATCTATTAATATTCAATATCAAAAGAACCGGATTTTGAATTTTTTTAATATCTTTATTAAATTTCATTCTATTTAAAAGCCCAGTTAAAAAGTCTTTATTGACTATCTCTTTTAATTTATTAACTGATTTTTTTAGTTTAATCTTATCTATCTCTATCCTTGCTAATAAATAAGCAATAAAAAAAGAGATAAAAATTATAAACATAATTAAAATATAAGAAAAATATCTAAAAGCTTTGATTTTTTCTTGCTCTTTATGAAAAATTTCAGTTTTTATATCTTTTATTAAATCAATGTTGCTCTCATCTATTATTTGATTTAATAATCTTTTATATAAAGGATAATTTTTCAATACTACATTCATATGAATCAAAAACAATTTTTTAAAAATATCTATTTTTTCATTACTTGAAGTATAATTTTTAATAAAACTAATATTATTTACTAAAAAATCCCTATCCAATGCATTCCTGCTTATAAACAAGGAAATAACAAATGAATTAGCTTTTTGAAAAAATAGATAATCATTTATATTAAACCTACCATTTTTTATCTCCTCAAAAATTAAATCACTTAAATAATTAATCTCTTTGTTAAAAAAAATTATGGAGTTTTTAATAGAAGAGTTTAATATTTGAAACTGATAAATATAATTAATCTTTTTTTGAAGATTTTTCTTATACTCTATAAATTTTTTATATTCTAAAGGATACAAATCTTTAAAATCAATTTTTATCTCTTCTATTTTTTTAATATTTTGAGCAATAAAATCATTGTTGCTATACAAAAACACTCCATTTTTAAGTATTTCATAATTTAACCTCAGCTCTAAAGAGCGAATTTTTTCTAAAGTTGAAATTATTTTATTGCTCTTAACAAGAAATCTCTGAGTATAATAATTAAAATAAAATACGCTAATAACAACAAACACACCAAGTAAAATAACTAACAACATTTTTTTTGTAAAAATTACTTTCATTTATTTAACTCTCCAGTAAAAGTCTTTAAAAAAGCTTCAATAGCCTTAACTTCATCTAATTTTAATCTAATACCAAGATTATAATAACCCATATTAGAGATTGCTTCTTTTAGGGTTTTAGCACTTCCATCATGAAAATATGGAGCAGTAAGAGATATATTTCTAAGAGTTGGAACTTTATATACACATTTATCTAAAACATTATGTGTTATTTCATACCTATCATCTATACAATTTTTATAAGGAATAATAAGACCCATTTTCTCAAAAGAATTACCCCCTATATTAACTCCATTATGACAAGTAATACATCCATATTTTTTAAATAAAATTTTTCCTCTCATTTCAAGAGGAGTTAGTTTAGCTTTTCCTTTTAAATATAAGTCATACTTACAATTAGGAGTAATTAAACTTTTTTCAAACTCAGCAATAGCATCTGCTACCATATCAGCTGTAATATAATTTGTATGATAAATTTTTTTAAATAATTTTTTGTAAAAAGAATTTTTATTAACAAATTTTTCTACATCTTTTTTACTCATATTCATCTCAAAAGTAGTATGCAAAGGTCCAAAAACCTGCTCTTTTAAACTTTTTACTCTTCCATTCCAAAACTGTCTAAAATTAAATACTGCATTTAAAATAGTAGGCGAATTAACCCTTCCTTTTTTACCAAAAACTCCAATAGAAACTCTCCTTTTATCAGCCCATCCTTCATTTGGCTTATGACAAGAAATACAAGCCACTTTTTTATCCGCTGAGAGTCTACTATCCATAAAAAGATATTTTCCAAGCTTTGCTTTTTGTTTATCGATTTTAATATGCTCAGGTATAGGAGTGATTAAATTAAAAGCATATAAATACTTTAAAAAAATAATAAAAATAATTCTTTTCATCTAATCCTCATAAAAATAACATTTAATTCTTTTTAATTTCTCTTCAAAATTAACTCTTGGATACCCAATATCTCTAAATGCAGCAATACTTCCTTTCCTTATAAAATCATCTTTATGTGTAAAAAGTTTAAATCCAAGTTTATACAAAGCACATCTAACTGGAGTTGCAACACTATAAGTTGTAATTACTCCTTTTTGATTCAAAATTTTTTTTAAATCATTAAAATATTCAATAGTCCAAAGCTCTTTATTTACCTTAGGTGAGAAAGCATCTTGATATACAAAGTGAATATTTTCTAAATTTTTAATATATTCCCTTGCATCAACATTTGCTACTTCAATTTCCACAAATTCATCTTTATAATACAAATTTTTGCTAACTTCATTTATTATATTTTTAATCTTATCAAATTCTTTTGGATATTTAAAGTTTTTAAGAGATTTTACTAATTCTAAATCAAGCTCAGGTGAGAATATTTTAAGTTTCTTATGTTTTGGTCTATTAAGAATTGAAACAAAAGTATTATAACCTAAACCAAAGCATATATCTAAAATTCTTATCTCTTCTTCATCTATATCATCCGCTAAATCTTTCATTACACTTACATGTTTATAATACGTCTCTTTTAATGCTCCTTCACTTGAGTGATAACACTCGTTATACTCTAAATTTTTAAGAGTAAAAGTATTATCTTTTGTTTTAACTTCTTTATATTTAATCATTTTCAACAACTTCTACTAATGCATTAAATAAAGTTAAAATCTCTTTATCTGCTTTTCTTAAATGTTTTGCAATATCTAAACTTATAACCCAAAGCATCTTAACTGCAATTTGAGGATACATATCAATTAAACTAACAAATTCATTATGCTCAATTTCTAAAGTAGATATATCTTTAGTTGCTTTTATTGTAGAAGTTACAAGACCTCTATCAATTAAATTAACTTCCCCAAAAAACTCATCTCCGCCTGCTTTTATAACCTCCACTACATAATCTTCTTTATAAATAGAAGTTTTATATATCTCCACTTCTCCTTGTAATAAAATAAAAGCTTTAGATGAATATTCGCCTTCTTTTAATACAATGCTATTTTTTGGATAACTTCTTTTAGTAAAAAACTTAATAGCTTCTTGATATTCTTCATCACTTAATAGCTTAAATATAGGATGCTCTCTCATAATATCTCCTCTATTATAAGTTGAATCTCTCTCCCTCTAAAATTATTCTCTTCTATGGAAAATTTAAATGTAATAATTTCATCAAACTCCCCATCATATCTAAATATTACAGCTGGCAAAAATATACCATTTTGAGAAAGAATCAATTTATAATGGTTATCTTTTAAATTTTGAATATGCTCTATTTTTGCAGTAGAGATAAATTTTGGCTTTGGATTTCCCTCCCCATAAGGCTCATAAGAGTTTAAAATATCCAAAAGCTCTATATCAATTTCACTAAAAGGAAGCTCTCCTAATACAAAATCTTCAATAAAAAAATCTTTTTCTTTATATTTTTTAATCTTTTCATTTAATAAGCGTTTTAAAATTTCAAACTTCTCTTCTTTCATACTAAGCCCACACGCCATCTTATGACCGCCAAATCCATCTAATAAATCTTCACATTCACTAATTAAAGAAAATATATCAATATTTCCAAGGCTTCTTCCACTTCCTTTTAGTTTTTCTTCATCTCTTGAAAAGACAATAGCAGGTTTTTTATACTTATGCACAAGACGACTAGCAATAATTCCTATAACACCCTCGTGATAATCCCCCTTTACCAAAATAAAATCATCCTCATCTTCAATCTCAATATCTTCTAAAATCTCTTTTTCTGTTTCTTTTCGTAAATTATTCAGTCTATCTAGCTCCAAATAAAGCTTATATGCTTCATTTTCATCTTCACTTATTAAAAATTCAAAAGCCTTTTTTGCATCATCTACTCTTCCTGCAGCATTTAATCTTGGAGCTATATTAAAAGCAATATCTATAGCTTTTATCTCTGAATTAAAAAATCTTTTAATAGCTTTGCTAAAAGCTCGTAATGCCTTATTTAATCTCTTAAGCCCCATATTAACCAATGTCCTATTCATATTTGTAAGTGGCATTACATCTGCAATTATAGCAATACATAAAATATCTAAAAATTCTCTTAAATCTTTTTTTAGATTCATTTCATGTTTAAGCGCTGCACATAAATACCAAGCCACCTCAGCCCCACATATCTCTTTAAAAGGAAAATTAGGAGAAGTTTTAGGATTAACAATAGCATAAGCATCTGGCAAAACAAACTTGTTTTTTTCAATTTGCTTTGGTGTATGATGGTCAGTAATTATTAAATCAATATTTCTTTCTTTACAAATTTTAGCTGCTTCAAAAGAAGTTATTCCATTATCAACCGTTATGATTAAATCAGCATCAATCTCTTCTAAAAGCTTAGGAGTTAACCCATACCCATGAGCAAATCTATTTGGAATTTTAATCTCAAAATTATCATAAATTTCATTTAAAAAAAGATGCATTATTGCACAGCTACTAACACCATCTACATCATAATCACCTACAACTACTATCTTTTCATTATTTTCAATCGCTTTTTTTATTCTACTTGAAGCTTTTTGAATATCACTCAAAAGAGAAAAATGTGGAATTTGTAAAGAAGATATTTCATCAATTCTTGATGATAGAATTTTTTTTATTTTTTTCTTATCTAACAATAGTTGCCTTTTTAAAAAAACTTTTTAACAACTTTTGCACTTATAAGCATTTTCTACAAAAGACATAATTATTTTATTTGGAGATTTAAGTTTGTTGCTAAATTCTGGATGGAATTGCACTCCTACAAAAAAAGGATGCTCTTTTAACTCAACTGCTTCAATAAGCCCTTCTTTACTCTTACCACTTACTATCATGCCATGTTTTTCGAGCTCTTTTTCATATGAAGCGTTTACTTCATATCTATGTCTATGTCTTTCTATTACTTTGTCACTCTTATATGCTTCGTGAAGTTTTGTATTTGGTTTAATTAAACATTCATACCCCCCAAGTCTCATTGTACCCCCAAGAGGAGATGTATGCGTTCTAATTTGTTTCTCTCCACTTGCATCAATAAACTCATCAATTAAATATACAACAGGCTCACTTGTATCAGGGTCAAATTCTTGAGAATTTGCATATTTAAGCCCCATTACATTTCTTGCAAACTCAATTACTGCAAGTTGCATTCCAAGACATATTCCAAGATAAGGCAATTTATTCTCTCTAGCATACTGAATTGCTTTTAATTTTCCATCAATTCCCCTCTCACCAAATCCACCAGGTACTAAAATACCACTAACTTCATTAAAAATTTCATCAAGATTTTCTTCTTTTTCTAATTTTTCAGAATCAATCCATTCAATATTTACTTTCATATCAAGATGAGCACCACTATGAATTAAAGCTTCTATTAAAGATTTATAAGACTCTTTTAATTGAAGATATTTTCCTACAAATGCAATTTTTACTTCTTTTTGAGGAGAAATTATTTTTTTAACTAAATAATTCCATTCACTCATATCAGGGTGAAGCTCTCCTAAATCAAGCTCCCTTGCAATTGGTTTTAAAATATCTTGATTTAAAAAATTAAGCGGTACCTGATAAACAGTTGGCGCATCAACAGCTTCTATAATAGAATCTTTTTCTACATCACAAGATACTGCAAGTTTTTCTTTAAGTGATTTTGGCAGAGGCTTTTCTGTTCTTGCTACTATCATACTAGGAGTAATCCCTATTCTTCTTAGCTCTTGGACACTATGCTGAGTTGGCTTTGTTTTAAGCTCACCTGCAGCTTTAATATATGGAATTAATGTAACATGCACAAACATTGCATTGCTTTTGCCAACTTCATGTTTAAGCTGTCTTACTGCTTCTAAAAAAGGAAGACCCTCAATATCCCCAACCGTTCCTCCAAGCTCAACAACAACAATATCATTATCTTTACCCACTTCTTTTATTCTTCTTTTAATTTCATCAGTAATATGAGGAATAATTTGCACAGTTTTGCCTAAATAATCTCCTCTTCTTTCTTTTTCAATTACACTTAAATATACCTGTCCTGTTGTAAAGTTATTTTTTTTGCTTAAATTTTTATTTAAAAATCTCTCATAATTTCCTATATCCAAATCTGTCTCAGCGCCATCTTCTGTAACAAACACTTCCCCATGCTCAAATGGGCTCATAGTCCCTGGGTCAACATTAATATAAGGGTCAATTTTTACCATACTTACTTTAAATCCGCTATGCTGTAAAAGTGTAGCAATAGAAGCTGAGGTAATACCTTTACCAAGAGAGCTTAAAACACCGCCCGTTACAAAAATATATTTAGCCATAAGATGCCTTTTTTATTGAAATTATATCATTTTCATCTTTAAAATTCCTTATCCTCCTAAAAAGGAAAAAATCTAAAAATATCTAAAAAAGTATTTAATTTTTTATGCTACAATTACATTTCAAAATTAAATGAAAGGTGGTGAGAGCAGTGCCAGGAATCGTAGTACATCCGGGAGAAGATTTTGAAACTGCTTACAGAAAATTCAAAAGACAAGTTGATAGAAACTTAATTGTAGTTGAAATTAGAAAAAGAAGATTTTACGAGCCGCCAAGTGAAAGACGCAAAAAAGAAAAAATCGCGACTCGTAAAAAAATCCTTAGAAAACTTTGGATGCTTAGAAGATATGAGAGCAGATTATAATCTGCTCCTCTTTTTATTTATTTTATTTTTACCTCTGACACTAAATTTAGCATTATACGCTTTTTTGTTAAATCTGCGCTTATTTTTAACTTTAAACTATAAATTTGACATTTATATACCGCATATAATAACAATGCTACTCATAACTCAACATGCATAACTTACAACTTCCCATGCTTCCTAACTCTTTCTCCATTAACATTTCCTAAACTCAACCCGTGGCATTACATCCAAATGTTTATAATCAATAAATTCACCTTTTTTATAAAGCTCAATTGCTGCTCTTGCTATCATTGCGGCATTATCGCTTGTATATTTCATTTCTGGATATAATAAGTTAAAATTAAACTCTTTAGATAATTTTTCAAACTCCTCTCTAACTCTTTTATTAGCACTCGCTCCACCTACTATTGCAAAATTTTTTGGTCTATATTTTTTAATTGCTCTTTTACTCATAAAAACTAAATGCTCTATTGCCCTCTCTTGAAAAGATGAAGCAATATCTTCTTTTTTATATTTATTCTCTTCAATTGCCAGTCTTATTGCATTTTTAAGCCCAGAATAGCTAAATTTAATTTCACTTGAATTTTTAAGAGGAAGAGGCAAAGGGACAATATTTTTACCTTTAAGCGCTAATTTCTCAATCTCTGGTCCACCTGGATAATTTAAGCCTAGCATCTTAGCACACTTATCAAAACTCTCACCAAAACTATCATCAAGAGTAGTAGCAATCTCACAAATATTTTTCACACCATTAAATTGAAGTATCTTTGTATGCCCTCCGCTAATAAGTAACACCATCATAGGTTTAATTTCCTCTTTTTCAATAAAAAGCGAATAAATATGCCCTAATAAATGATTTACAGCAATAATTGGAAGATTTAAAGCAATTGAGAGAGCTTTTGCCATCATTACACCCTCTTGCAATGTTACAGAAAGCCCAGGCGCATTAGTCACTGCTATAGCTTTTAGTTTGGGGAAATATTCTTTTGTCTCTTGTAAAATTTTTGGAAGTGCCTTGGCATGAAGACGGCTTGCAAGCTCAGGTACAACTCCTCCATATTTTGCATGCTCAATCTCTTGAGATATTTTTTTATGAAACAAAAGTTTTTTACTCTCAATCTCCATTACCGCAATACTTGAATCATCACAACTACTCTCAATCGCTAAAATCATTTAATTCCTTTTTTAAGGTGTATTTTAACATTAATTTATATTATAATACATTAAAAGCTAAAAGGATTTGATATGAAAGTTTTACTTATTGAAGATGATATTAAACTACTTGAAAATATCAAAACTGGACTTAAAAAACAAGGATTTAGAGTAGATGTAGCAAAAGATGGAGAAGAGGGGCTTTATCTTGCACAAAATAACAAATATGATGTAATTATTGTTGATTGGATGCTGCCAAAACTCTCAGGAATTGATTTGATTAAAAAATTAAGAAGTGAGGGAATTCATACTCCTATCTTAATTCTTACAGCTAAAGGGGAAATTGAAGATAAAGTAGAGGGGCTTAAAGTTGCAGATGATTATTTAACAAAACCATTTGATTTTGAAGAGCTTATTGCAAGACTTAAAGCACTTTATAGAAGAAGTCAAAATATTCAAGATAATGTATTAAAAATAGCCGATTTAGAGCTAAATCCAGAAACAAAAGAAGTAAAAAGAGGAGGAAAATATATTGATTTAACAGCTAAACAATTTGAATTATTAAAATACTTAATGATTAATAAAAATAAAATTGTAACTCCTGAGATGATTGCAAATAACTTATGGGAAATGGATGATGAGATTAATTCAAACGTTATTAATGTATATATCTCTCATATTAGAAAAAAAATAGATAAAGATGCAGATAAAAAATTAATAAAAACAATAAGAGGAATGGGCTTTAAAATAAGCGATGAATAATCTAAAAAACCAGCTTTTTTATAAATTTGCCTTAGTTGTATTTATTATTATTTTAATATTTGAAGGGGCAATGCTAATTGCCCTTAAAAAATCATTTGATACACATCTAAAGGATAAATTAGCGTTAGTAGCAAGTGAAATTAATCCTAAAAACTTCTCTCCAAATGCTTTAATAGAAATACAGCATAAATATAAAATATTTCCTCTTTTTGTAAAAATAATAAATAATAAATCAAATCTGCCACTAGGATATTCAATAAAAAAAACAAGCAACAAAAAAGAAAAAATTATATCTTTTACTACTAAAAAAGGAAATTACTTTATAAAAGTATCTACATTTTACTCAACTAATGAAGACAAAATAAAAATAATTAGAACCATTTCCCTTTTAATTTCATTTATAATCTTCCTAATTGTACTTATGCTTGGATATAAGTTTATTGATACAATTGTTACTCAAATAGAAATTTCTTTTAAGAAATTAAAAAATTTCAATTCAAATGTATCACACGAGCTTAAAACTCCGCTTGCTATTATGAAAAGTGAAATTGAAGTAGCTTTAATGAATGAAGACAAAAAATGTGATAAAACTCTAAACTCTTTATTGCAAGAGATAAATTATCTAAACGACATAACAGAAAAACTATTATTTTTAACAAAAAATGACTTAAATAACTGCAAACTAAAAGAAATAGATTTAGAAGAGCTTATTTTAGAGCTTTTTGAAAAATACTCAAAAAAAATTCATATATCTTTGCATATAAATGAAGATGATGAATATATCATAAAAGGAGATAAAACACTTCTTAAAATGGCTCTTAGCAACATAATTGAAAATTCAATAAAATACAAAGCCTTAAAAATTGATATTATTCTTAAAAAAACCAAAAATAAAATCATTTTAACAATTAAAGATAATGGAATGGGAATCCCAAAAGAAAAACTTCCATTTATCTTTGATGAATTCTATAGAGTCGATGAATCTCATAATAAAGAAATAAAAGGATTTGGTCTAGGTCTTAGTATAGTAAAAAATATCCTAAAAGCACACAAGGCAAAAATAAAAGTTAAAAGTGAAAGAGGAGTTGAATTTATTATTGAATTTCCTCTAAAAGAGCTTTCAAATCATTAGATTTTCCAAGGCATCTCTCAATTGTACATATCTCAAAATTCTCTCCTTTTTTCCATAAAATATAAGGATAAGAAAAATTCTCTTTATACAACGGATAGCTTGACTTGATAACATACTCTTTAAATTCTATTTTTAAAAATGCTTTTGTAAGTGTGGCATAAAATAAAGGATAATTTTTAATATAAAAACTTCCATTTTCTACAATTTCTTTTGCTTGATTAAAATAATCAAAATTAAATTCTAAAACTGCTAAATCTAAAAAGTCATTAGCTAAAACACTAAGAGAAGAAGCATAAGAGCTATCAGAATAATCTGCCTTAATAGTTTTAGATTCATTCATATACCACTCTTTATTTTTAAATTTTTTAGCTTCATTTATAAGTTTATTTGCTAAATTTAAATACTTTTCTTCATATGTATATTCATAAGCTGTAACTAAGCTAGAGATTAAATAAGCATAATCTTCAAGAAGAGCTTCTTTTTTTGCATTTTTATTTTTATTATATGAATGATAAAGCTTATCTTTATACATCTCTTCTAGTAGTACTTCAAGAGTTTTAATTGCTTGCTTTTTATAACTTTCATCAAATTCACTTATTTTAAAAAGTGCTTTTATCATCATAGCATTCCAAGCAGTAATTTTTTTAGTATCAATAAAAGGAAATACTCTTTTTTTTCTAATATTTTTTAGCACTTCAAGAGCTTCTTTATAATTTTTTGGTCTTTTGCCATTAATTGTAGGATTATTTCTACCATTAAAATTACCATATTTTTTAATCCCAAAATAGTTTAATAACTCTTCTTTATTATCAAATTTAGAAAATTCTTTTTCTACCTCATCATATTCATATACAAAATATTTACCCTCAACTCCTTCACTATCAGCATTTGAAGCTGAAAAGAATAATCCATTTTTATCTCTATACCTATGTAGCATTTCATCTATACTTCTTTTTGCTACTTCAAAAAATAACTCATTTCCCGTAATCTTATACCATCTAAGATACACCAAAGGAAGATTTGCATTATTATAAAGCATCTTTTCAAAATGAGGTATTTCCCACTTGCTATCAGTTGAATATCTATAAAAACCACCTTCTATTTGGTCAAATATCCCGCCTTTTGCCATTTTCTCTAACGTTACATCAATAGCTTTTTTTACAGTTTCATTTTTACTTAGCATATATACATCTATTAGTAAATCAAGCGTAGATTCAAGAGGAAATTTTGGAGCACCTTTTGTCCCTCCATATGTAAAATCAAACTCCTCTTTTACTTGATTTATAATTTTTTCTAAAACACTTTTATCAATTTTCTCTTTTGGCAAACTTCTATTTTCATTTTCTTTGAAGTACTGCTCAAAATTATTAGCAATCTCTTTAATTTTTTGCGGATTATTTTGATAGTCTCTTGCTATTGCTGTTAATATCTCTTTTAACCCCGGTCCAAATTGAGAATAGTGAGGTGGAATATACGTAGCTGCATAAAAAGGCTTTTTATCAGGTGTCATTATAATTGTAAGAGGCCATCCCCCTGCTCTTTTATTCATAAGTTGATATACCTTTTGATAATATTTATCAATATCTGGCATCTCTTCTCTATCTACCTTAATTGACACATAATACTTATTTAAAATATCTGCTATTTCTTTATTCTCAAAACTCTCTTTCTCCATCACATGACACCAATGACAAGTAGAATAACCAATACTTAAAAATATTAGTTTATTTTCTCTTTTTGCCTTCTCAAATGCTTCCTCACTCCATGGATACCAGTTTACAGGATTATCTGCATGTTGAAGCAAATAAGGGCTATCTGAATTTACTAAATGATTTGCCATAGTTAATACTCCTAAAATTATTAAAATTATTTTTTTCATTTTTATCCTTATATCAAAAAAGATATATTTTGTCTAATTTTGCTATAATAGATACTGACTAAATAAAGCGAAACAATTGCAAATTTTAGCTAAATAAAGGCGTTTAAAAAAGCATTTCGTCTCTTGTGAGTTAATGCTTTTTAGCTTTTATTTAGCGTTAAACTCTTGTTGAGTGTATTTAGTCAGTAATTTATAATTAAAAGGTCAATAATGCTTGCTAAAATATTACACGAAAGAACAAAACACTATCCAAATAAATTTGCAAAATCTTTAGGGTATTTAGATTGGGAAAATCAGCCAAGCTATTATAAAGAATACTTAGCACCAAAAATAGAGCTTGATTATTTTGATATAAACTTGCCATATGAGAGATTATACACTAAAAATTTTCCTTTTGATATAAATTTAAAAACAATAGGCACACTTCTTAAAAACTCGCTTGCTATAAATGCAATTAAAAGATTATATACTTCTCAATGGGAAGTTAGAGTAAATCCCTCAAGCGGCAATCTACATCCAGAAGAGACTTATATAATTTTTGAAAATAAAATAACTCATTTTAATGTAAGAGATTTTTCTCTTGAAATTTTAGGAGAAGCTGATAAAGAAATTATTAAAAATGGAATAGTTGTTATTTTTGGCACTATTCCACTTAGAGAAGCGTGGAAATATGGTGAGAGAGCTCTTAGATATTGCCTTCTTGATAGTGGGCATGCAATTGCAAGTATGGCTTTTAGTGCAAATTTGCTTGGATTTAATATTACTAAAATAGAGCATTTCCCATTTAAAAAATTAGAAAATAAAACTGCGCCAAATGAAGAAGAATATATTGAAAATGCTTTTGTTTTGCATAATAAAGAGTTTGAATTAAATATTGATGAATTTTTAAATACTCCTTTAAATCTAAAAGCCCTGCCACTTGCAAAAGATTCTATAAGATGGGAAGTTGTGTATGAACTTTTTGAGAGTTTCGAAAAAGAAGAATATTCACCAAAATTTATAAATGAAAAAATAACTTTTCTTCCATCAAAGTTTAATGCTGAAGAGATTATTCAAAATAGAAGAAGCGCTCTAGGCTACATTCCAGAATTTATTGATAAAAAAGAGCTTCTTGATATGCTTGATAAAACTCTCCCTAGAAACATACCCCCATTTAATACTAATGCTCACTTTAACAATATTGATATAGTTATGTTTATAAATAGAGTAAACGGGCTTGAGAGTGGGATATATTACTATTCAAGAAACAATTTACTAAAACATAATTTTACTCAAATTGAAGATAGATTGTATCTAATTGAAAAAGGAGACTTTAGCGAAGCTTCTAAATTTATAAATTGTACTCAAGATTTAGGTAAATTTAGCAGTGTTTCTTTTTCATTTGTAGCAGATTTTGAAAGAATTACTAAAAATTATCATTACAAATTAACTCTTGAAGAAGCTGGCATGGTAGGACATATTTTATATCTTGAAGCTGAAGCTAAAGGTATTAGAGGCTGTGGAATTGGATGTTTTTTTGATGATTTAATTAATAATGAAATACTAGATGGGAAACTCCAAGCAGTTTATGATTTTACGATAGGAATACCTCTTATGGATGAGAGAATAATAAAAATAAATCCAAAAGAAGCCAAAAACTATATTAGCTAAGGCTTCTGTATATATCTATTTCTCTTTGAATAGATTTCATTGCTCTTTCAATATGTCTTAAATACTTTCTAATTCTCTCTTCATGAAGTTTTTTCTTCTCTTCTAATTCAAACTCTTTTTTTACTAAATCATTTTCTTCAATTACTAAATTTTGATACTTTTCTTTAAGCTCTTGTATTCTTTTTTTTCTTTCATTAAGCTCTTCAACTAATCTTTTTCTATCACGCTCTAGCATCTCTATTTCTCTATCAGTTTCAGCTTCAAGCGTTTTCATCTCTATTCTTTTTAGATGATTTCTGATATCTTTTATTCTTGCTTCATGCTCTTTTATTTCTCTTTTAATAGCAATCATTTCATCTTCAATTTCTTGAAGTCTTTTTTTTATTGGCTCAAGCTCTTTTTCAATTTCTGCTAATTTTTTCTTTTCTTTTTCTAATGCTTTTTTAAATTTTCCTACACTAACTTCAATATCTTGTACAAATTGCTCCATGTACCCCTCCTGTTTTTTAAAATTATACCTTTTATCAAAAAAATTGTCAACAACACACTCAAGTTTTTTGAAAACAAATGATAAAATTACTAATAAGGGGTCAAAGACTATTTGAAGATAGTGACCCCAGAAACCTGCGGCACAGGGTGATAGGAGGTGCTCTGCTCCCTTCCGGGCCTGAAGCGTTGCCTCCTACCACCCTTGCACAGGGCTGGGGCATTGGAATTATACCATAATTTTTAAAATAAGTTACTATTTGTATTAAAATAACTTCACCTACACCCAACTACCCATAAACAATCACAAAAAATGCAAATTTTTATCTAAAAAACATAAACCACTTTAGAGAAATTAACGCTTTTTATCCGCTAATAACTCAAAACTCCTTTTATCCACTTCCTCATCCCTTCTTCTCTCTTATTCACACTACCCATCTTCCTTCTTTATCCTCACTTCAAAAGGAACAGAATCTTTAATATGTAAATCATGTTGAGGAAAAGGTATTCCAATACCAGCTTCATTTAAAGCATTGTAAATCATTTTTAAAAACTCACTTCTTGTTCTTCTTGGTCTTTTAGCATATTCACCTCTAACCCATACAAACAGCTCAAAATTAAGTGAGCTATCACCCATTTCAATAAACACAACTCTTGGATTAACATCATATTTACTGCTATTTTTAATATAAGGAAGATTTGATTTTTCAAGAGCTTTTAAAATAACTTTTTCCACTTTATCAATATCACTTCCATATTCAACTCCAAAAGGCACTCTAAACCTTACAATATCATCTCCTAAAGTCCAGTTTACTACATTATTTTGAATAAATGCCTGATTTGGAACAATAAGATTAATATTATCATTTGTCCTTATAATAGTTGAGCGCATAGATATATCAACAACTTCTCCTCTTGTATTTTCATCTATTTGAATATAATCTCCTACTTTTATAGTTTTTTCAAACATCATAATAATACCGCTGACAAAGTTGCTGACTATATTTTGAAGACCAAATCCAATACCAACAGAAAGAGCTCCAGCAATAATAGCAAGAGAGCTTAAATCAAGACCTACTGATTTTAAAGCAATTAAAAAAGAAAGAGTCAAAAGTACATAATATCCTATATTTGCTAACAATGTTGCAGTAGAGTATGAGAGATTATATTTTTTCCTCAATTTATAAATCATAAATTTATAATACTTACCTACAATCCACCCAATAACTATTACAAATACAAATATGAAAAAATTTGCAGGAGTAATAACACTATCTCCCATCTTAAAAAGTGGATAATTTAGTATTTTTAAAATACTGCTAGATACATAATCTTTTACGCTAGCAAAAAGAAAATCAAATAAAAAGATAACTAAATATCTCAACCACTAACTCCTAATTTAAAATGAAGTTTATGAAGCTCAAATTTTAAACTAATTAAATAACTAACTATCGTAACCATAATAGCAGTTGGCACTATTACATTATAATCATATGTAATTTCAAGTGCCACTACAACGGCTGTAAGAGGCAATTTCATATTAACACCCATAAAAACGGCAGCTCCTATTGCTGCAAAATAAAAAGGCTCTACATTTATTCCATACATACTTAACAATTCTCCAAATCCATACCCAACAAGCGCTCCAATACTCATAAGTGCAATAAATATCCCTCCAACTGCATTTGCATAAATTGAAACAGCTGTAGCAATAATTCTTAATACAATAATTAAAAAAATCAAACTAAAAGACAAATGAAATTTACCATTTATTAAATATTCTACCACTTCATGACCACTAAAAGCTGCAAATGGAGAAATTAAAAGAATCATTCCTATAATAACACCCCCAGTTAAGCCAAAAATATAATTTTTGTATTTTTGAAATTTTTCGCTTATTTTAAAATTTAAAAATTTAAGAACTTTATTTTTTAACCACAGATAAAAATAAATATAAAATGTAATAATTGGAATAAAAAGCAAAGAAGCAAAAATATATCTATACTCTAAAAATTTACCAATTGAATATTTAAAAATTAACGGCTCTAAAAAATAAAACGCTACACTAAATCCAAGTGCTCCTGCAATAATCAAATATCCAACATAATCTCTAACAAAATTATAAGCAATATTCTCAATTGCAAACATAATACCTGTTACAGGAGAGACAAATATAGCTGCAATCCCACTACTAGCGCCTATACTAATACTAACTCTTAACAAATCTTTTGGCAACTTAAAAATAGGATGAAGTTTTGAAGCTATCATTGCTCCAATAGCAGCTGATGGACCTTCATTCCCTACAGCAAAACCACTTGCAAGAGATAAAGATGAAGCAATTATTTTTAAAATTAAATCTTTAAATCCAAAAACAAGTCTGTTTTGAATAACAGCCTCTGCTATCTCACCTACCCCATATTCTTTTACACTCTCACTAATTGATATTAAAAAATTTACTATTAAAATGCTAACAACTGGAACTAAGACAACATACCATGCAGGCAATTTACTAATACTCTCTATTGGGTCACCAAAAAATAAAACGTGTTTTAGAAATTCTGTTAAAAGACCATAAATTACTATAAAAATTCCTGTAATTATTCCAGTAACAATTGATAAAAATAATAAATTTCTAATTTGCATTTACGAGCCTATCCATAAAGCTTTTATTCCCGATACTAAAAATAAAAATGCAATAGCCCCAATTATAAGCCCCATAATCCTAGTAGTTATTTTAAGCCCATTCACTCCTAAGAGTTTAGATATAAAAACTGCATTTTTAAGAGTAATATAAACAATAAATGTAGATAAAACAATAGCAATTAATAAAGCAATCTTATCTTGAATACTTTTAGCTTTTTCGCTTAAAATAATTATAGTAGTAATAACTCCTGGTCCAAAAAGTATAGGAATACCAAGCGGAATAATAGCAACATCATCTTTTTTAGTAGCGGCAATATGCTCCTCTTTAGTAGAATTAGTTGGAGCGATTTCCTTACCTTGAATCATGTTAAGAGAAATTATAAGCAATACTACTCCACCTATTGCTTTAATAGAAGGAATATTTATACCAAATAATTTTAAAATAATGCCTCCACAAAGCGCAGTAATAATACTAGCAATCAAAACTGTTAAAGATGCTTTTTTAGAAACATCTGGAATTTCAGAATATTTAACAAGAGAAAGCATAATAGCAGCTGCAGCAATTGGATTTAATATAGTAACTAAAGAAATAGTATCAAAAAGAATTTCTTTAATCATAAGTTGCCTTTTTAGGCAATTATAACAAAAAAGAAAAAAAGATTAGTAGATAATTTTAGCTACTACTCTTCTATTTTTTGCTCTTCCCTCAGGAGTATCATTTGAAGCAATAGGATTTGCAGGTCCATAACCTTTATAAGTTAGTTGATTTTTATTTACTCCAAGTTTAATTAATGCTTCATATACAGCTTTTGCTCTTTTTTGAGAAAGCATTAAGTTATATTTATAACTTCCTACATTATCTGTATATCCTTGAATTTCAGCTTTAACGTTTGGATGAGCTTTTAAGAATTCTGCAAATTTTTTAATTTTTGGCATAAATTCAGGTTTAATTTTTGCACTATTATTATCAAAAGTTATGTGGAAATTATAGCTTATTGCACATCCGTTTTTATCTACTTCCATTCCTTTTGGAGTATTAGGACATTTATCAAGATAATCAGCCACACCATCTTTATCGCTATCAATAGGACATCCATTATTATCTACTTTTACACCTTTTGGTGTATCTACACATTTATCTAAATAGTTAGGTACACCATCACCATCACTATCTATTACACAACCATTTGCATCAACTCTTACACCAGGTTTTGTATTAGGACATTTATCAAGATAATCTGCAACCCCATCTCTATCGCTATCAACAGGACATCCATTTGCATCTACTTTTACATTTGCTGGAGTATTAGGACATTTATCTAAATTATCTGCTACTCCATCTCCATCGCTATCTACTACTTTTTTAACTGGTTTTTCTCCTCCAAAATCAAAACCAAGACCACCAATTAATCCATAATGATTATCATTATTATGGAAATCTCTCATTCCTCTTGCTTCTAAAAAGATATTGAACACATCTGTAATTTTATATTTTGCACCAAAACCTAAATCTGCAACAGCAGCGTTCTCATAAGCACCTTTTACCCATTGGTACCCACCACCAATAAATGCATAAGGCACAAAGTTACTATCAATATCAAAATCATGCTCTACATTTAACAATACTCTATTTAAAGATGTATCTTGAGTGTTTGTTTTAATACTTGTGCTTCTTTCTACTTCAAGTCTTAATATATGATTTTTAGGAAGATATTTTCCAATTCTTAAATTACCAAAATTATAATCTTTAATTGAAGAATTACTAACTGCATGTCTTCCAAAACCACCACTTATTTGATAATCAGCTGCAAATAACGATGCTAATGTAGCTGATATCATTAATATTTTTTTCATTCTCTCTCCTTTTTTAGCACGAATTGTAATATTATAAAATGACAATACAATGACATTTGCTATAATTAAGAATAATTTATCGAGAGGATGAAGATGAAACATTATGTAATCGGCGATGTCCATGCTCATTATGATACACTAATTAAACTTATAGATAAGTTAGATAAAAACTCAAACATTATTTTTGTGGGAGATTTAATAGATAGAGGTCCTAAGAGTAAAGAAGTAATAAATTTAGTGCGAAATAGCCCAAATTACATTAGTGTACTAGGCAATCACGAAGATATGATGATTAAATATGGTAAAAATTTTATAAAAAATTACCCCGATAATATTTTTAATGATTCACTTTTAATGTGGTATTATAATGGAGGGCTTGAAACTTTAAAATCATATAATTTAATAAAACAAGAAGATAATAAAATTATCTGTACAAACAACAAAAAAGCGCTAAATGAATTTTATGAAGATATAAAATGGATGGAAACATTACCAATTTATCTAAAAATGCCTCATTATATTAATCAAAAACCTGTTGTAATAACACATGCAAATTGTATTGATGCATGGCCTCCAAATAATTTATGGGAATTTAAATACTTTGCCCTATGGAATAGAAATCCTCCAAAACATGAATGCAAAATATTTAATATACATGGTCACACCCCTGTAGCATTTAATGCACAAATAACACCATGTTATGCCAATATAGATACTGGATGTTATTTAAATCCTCCGACATATGGAAAATTAAGTGCATTTTGTATAGATACACAAGAAGTTATTTCTGTACAAAAAGTTGAAATTTGAAAAATAATTTAATGGCGGAGAGGGCGGGATTCGAACCCGCGGTACCCGAAGTGGGTACAACGCCTTAGCAGGGCGCCGGTTTCAGCCACTCACCCACCTCTCCATTTGTGGAGTAAAATTATAATAAATTTTTAAATCAATTTCAATAGAAAAAAAGTTTTTTTTAAATTTATTATCTAAAAAATCATCTTAGTGCTTTAGTTTTTATCATATAAAAAAGAAAAAAAGAGCTCCTTTTAGCAAGATGAGCTAAAATTGTTTACTTTAATTCATCCTTAATTTTTTCCAATACTTCAAGCGCATTATCTCCATCACTTTTTCTAACCATTATAGGAGTAATCCCTTCTCTTAAAATAGCCTCTTTCATATTAGGTCCAAGCGCTCTACATACTATATATTTACACTCTCCTAAATTTGCAGCTTTTACATGTGAGTGGTGATGATTTATCTCTTCTTCGCTATGCTCTTCATGATGATGTCCGTGCTCATGCTCTTTTGCATGAGGATTTTCTCTTAAATCTACTAATTTAAATTCATTCCCATCAAATTCAAAAATTGCAAAATAAGGAGCTCTTCCCGTTCTTGTAAAAATCTCTAAATTTTCTCCATATACTGGCAGCGCTATTTTCATTTAATCTCTCCCCATCCTAAAAATTCATTAGTTCTTGGCAAATATAATACATCTTTTGGACGTATATCAATATGTAGATTTTTAAGTAAGTAATCTCTAACTTCTTTAATTCTCCAGAAAAACAATAAATCTCCCTTATAAGGAGTATTTGTCCACCTACCAACACGAATTGGAATCTCCCACTCATTTGCTACTTGATTTTGATACTCAGCTATTAAATCTTCAAATTCAGTATCTTTAAGTGCTTTATGCTCATATTCAAGTAATGCCCTTGAGTAAGCTTTGCAAGCATTTTTTATTTTTTCCATATTACTTGATTTAATTTCAATATCTTCTAAAGCCCCTTTAAATGTTTCTGCCCTAAAAGATTTTACAAACTCTTTTTTTTCTAAATCAAATACTTTTATAAGCTCGTTTTTAATATCTTTTTTTGAAAGATAAATTTTATGAGGTATTTCAATCCCATCTAAAATAGGATATTTATCAAATACTCTTTTTTTAACTTCCTTGCTTATTTCTTTAAGTTTTGGTTTTTGCATTAAATATTTTCTAACAATTCTCTCAAGCTCTTTATCTTTTTTTATGTAATAAAAAACTACCGCGCTCTCTAACGCTTCAAGTATTTCATTTCTTGGGATAAACTTCCCATTTTCATCTTCTAAAAATTCTTCCTTCTCACTAGCCACAGGGCTCCAAAATATAAGCATATTTTCTCCTTACTTAAATTCAGCCAGTGCTTTATCTATTTTTTGTGAAATTTTCTCATCAAATAGTGCAATAGTCGGTACCATCCATTCCATCCAATATCTTGCTTCACCACTTTTATTTTCTCCAAAATAAGCAAGAGCTACTCTTCCAAATCCCATCTCTTTTTCAATTTTTTTTGCATCTCTTAAAAATCTTCTAGCAACTGGTGGAAGTTCTTCAAATGGAAGTGGTTTTCCTTCATCCCCATGTTTTTTAACTAAACTTGCAGCACTTCCAAGATTTCTAATAGCTTCTAAAATTTTTATAAATTTATGTTTTTTAAGAAATGCCACTAAAATTTCTCCTGCTGGAATATGTAAAATTGGAGTATCTATATCATCTTCTCTTAAATATACATATAAATATGCTCTACCTTCAATCATTTCTATTTTTGCAAAAAGCTTTTTATTTTTTGGAAGCTCTTTTAAAATTTCAACTACTTCATAACTTTTTTCATTTTCTTCATATTTATCACCAACATTTTTATCACTAGCTGCAAAAAATCCTTCTTCTCCATCGATTTTTCCAAATACTAAATCAAATCCCCATTTTTTAAGTTGCTTGATTTTAAATTCTCTCTCTCTTTCTGGATTTCCAAGAGTTTCAAATACAAGTGTATTTAAAAGCTGTGCTTCTCTAAGCTCTGTTATCATAAATTTCTCCTTTTAGTTTTTAAAAATTATATCATTTGAGTTATACTATGTCAAGTTTTATAAATTAAGAAGCTAAATTTCGTTTGGAGCTTTTAGTTTCTCTCCCTTTAAAATTTTCTCCCACATACTTTTATCTCTCCATTCTTCTTTTACTCTTTGAGAAAATTTTATATCTTCTAATTTTATCTCTCCCATATTTTTAAAATTATAAGCATCTTCTCTAAAACATTCAGCATACCCTGTATCTGTTTCATGTACTACAATTGAATGAAGTTTAATTTCTCTCTCACCATTTCTAAATTCCATAAGCTCTAATATTCTATCAATTATTAAAAAAAAGACTCTGCTAAATTGCTCAGCACTTGGATTTACTGGAAGCTCAACCCATCTTTCGCTAAATTTCTTAGCAAATTTCAAATATTCAGGATTATCCCCACTCCATAAAGTAATAGCATGGTCAAAACTATCAATCAAATCTTTAATATAAAGTTTCATAAGTCCAAAATCATAAACCATTTGTCCATTATCTAAAAAATTTGATTCTAACTTTACTTCTACTTTGTAGCTATGCCCATGAATTGATTTTGAGCATCTCCTAGAAGTGCAATGTCTTACAATATGAGCATTTTCAAATTTAAAAAGTTTTCTAATAATCATTTAAACTCCTCTTTTTTTACCAAAAAGCCTTATATGAAGCCTATCTGAATATTTATACCCATTTTTCAAACAAAAATCAAATACAAAAGGAGCATTTTTTTCAAGTTCCTCTTTAGTAGAGCCAAGTGGCATACAATAAATTGGAATATCAACTCCTCTTGCAATATCTTCAATCTCTTCTTTCAAATCCCTATCAACTACAAACTTAAAAAAACTTTTTTTTGCATTTTCTGCAATACTTTTAATAACTTCTTTTTTTACTCTTTTTTTATATTCTTCGCCACTATTTGACAACTTAACACTCATCGCAAAAGCTATATTTTTATACAAAGGATATTTTTCAAAATCAGGAGAAATAGTAGCATTTGTCTCAATCGTAATATTTCCTCTAAACCACTCAATAATTGGATAAAGTCTATCAAAATAAAGTCCAGGCTCCCCACCAGTAATTACTAAATCAGGCTTAAATTTAAGATATTTTTTTATCTCTTTTTTAATATCTTCTATACTTAAATTTTTCCACTCACTCTTAAATTTTTTATCAACTGCATAATAACTATCACACCCCCTATCACTAAATCCAGGACAAGTTAAATTGCATCCTCCAACTCTAATAAACACACTTGGATTTCCTGAATATTTTCCTTCACCTTGAATGGAATAAAATATCTCACTTACCGGTATTCTCCATTCTCCATTCTCAATTCTCAAATTACTCTCCACTTTTTCTCAACCAATACTTTTCCATTTTTATAAATTCTACCTATAAACTCATCTCCTTTTTCTACTCTCCCAACTCCTTTTGGAGTCCCACTCATTATAATGTCTCCATCATCAAGCCCAAAAATTTCATCTATGTCACTAACTAAAAAATCTGGCTTATACATCATAAGATTAATTCCGCCTCTTTGAGCAACTTTACCATTTTTGATTACTTCAACTTCTAAATTCTCTACATTATCAATTTCTACAAAATCACTAAATACTGCAGCACCCTTAAATGCTTTAGCCCTCTCCCAAGGAAGCCCTTTTTGTTTTAATTTTGTTTGAATATCTCTTAGAGTCAAATCAAACCCAAATCCAACAGCTACTATTTTTTTATTTTCAATTAAAAAACTAATCTCCCCTTCATAATGAAGCCCATCTTTATAAATAATCTCATCACTAATAGAGCTATTTGGCTTTATAAAATAAACAGGCTCACTTGGTATTTCATTATTAAGCTCTTTTACATGCTCTACATAATTTCTACCAACACAAACTATTTTACAAGGAGTTATTTTTTCTCGAAAGTTAATTGTTTTCATT
>Ga0256831_1000179_pt1 | contig 33185 bp, 28 predicted proteins | sample 132544metaG_FD_189087 | JGI IMG/M metagenome (GOLD analysis project Ga0256831, IMG submission 189087) | Hydrothermal vent microbial communities from Lau Basin, Pacific Ocean - 132-544 | ecosystem: Environmental > Aquatic > Marine > Hydrothermal vents | place: Pacific Ocean: Lau Basin | collected...
CTATTGGTTTATATAAAAAAGAGAATATAAATTTTTTATTAATCTATGTTAGAGAAAGTGATCTTGACATACTTTACAATTGCTTAAGTAGTTGCTTAAGTAGTTGTAAATAGTTTTATCTTTTAGTCTTTGAAAAGGGAAATATATAACCCTTAGGAAGACACAATCTTATTATCTTAATATATCTATCTGGAGGATGTATGCGTACATTTGTAGTATTGTTTTTATCTTTATTTATTTTATTTTCGGCCTCGGCCAATGCGGGCGAGAAAGTTGTCTTTGCCGGCAGCACAACCATTCTGCCGTTCATGGAAAAAATGGCACCCTTGTTCAAAAAACAGGGGATGGATGTCGAGATTCAGGCCGGCGGCTCATCTGTGGGCTACAAGACAGCCTATATGGGCATGGCCGATATCGGCATGATGTCCCGCGAAATGAAGCCATCGGAAGCAAAAAATCTGAAAAAACTGGCCATTGCCAAGGACTGGCTGATTATGATCGCTCACAAAGATGCCCCTTTCGATAATATTACTTCACAAGAGGTTGTCGATCTCTATACCGGCAAAACCAAAAAACTGCATGGTTTCAAGATCAATGCCATTGCCAAAGAAAATGGCAGAGGCACCAAAGAAGTGTTTGATCATTTCTTCCATTTGGGCAAAAAGCACAACCAGCCTATTGCTAAGGATTTAATTATTATCGGCGCCAATGGACAATCCATAGCGACCCTGGCGCATGACCCACATGGCCTGGCCTATTTGTCCTATTCTGCCGTGGAAGCCGCCATTAAGCAGGGTGAGCCAATCAAGATGCTGAAACTGGATGGCGTTGATGGCACTGTTGAGAATGTTGATAATGGAACGTATAAGCTGCAGCGTACATTGAATCTGGTTTACAAGGACAAGAAAGCCGGTTTGATAAAACGCATACGTTCAGTGCTGGCAACTGACAAGGCCCGTGAGATATTTAGAAAAAACGGAGTTGAGCCGAATCTTTAATTAAATATCAGCGCAGCTCAGATGATCCGCAGCTTTGTGTTCTTTAATTGGAAAGCGCTTAATCAGGGTCTGTCTCTGGTTAAGCGCTTTGCCGAACAAAGAGCGATTTGATTTATCACTTTATATTTTTTGATATAAGACCAGTCATGAATAACATCACACAGGTAAAAGCTAGAACCCAGACCTGGCGCTATTTCCGTGAAGATAAACCGACAGGAGGACTGACTGGTGGTGTTGCCAGTACTTCCAGCACCAGGACTTCATTCGGGATTTTTTTAAAAGCTTTAACAGAGAATTTATTTGGCATGAAGTTTATCGTTTTATTGCTGATGTTGATTTTGGTATTCCTGCTGGCGTACCCACTTGTCAACTCATGGAATTTCTTTGAGGACATTCCAATATCCAACTGGCTGTCTTTTGACTGGGATCCAGATGGTGATAGCTTCGGCATGGGTGTTCAACTGACCGGCAGTTTACTGCTGGTGCTGGCAACCCTGCCCCTGGCAATACTGATGGGCTGGGTCATTAGTCTGCAACTGGTTGATAACCGAAAAAACTGGCTGAATCCAGCCATCGTCGGAATTCTTGAAGTGTGGATATCGCTGCCTTCAGTCATTATTGGCATCTGGGCGATCATCGAGATCATCCCTGCGGTACGTAATATCTTTGGCGGGACAGGATACTCCTTGCTGGCCGCTTCAATCGGCATGACCATTTTTATCATGCCCACCTGCACTCTGTTATTCTATCGCAGTTATCTGACCCACCTGGATCAATACCAGGGACTTGAAAACAGTTTTCAAATGTCCGTTCTGAGCCGCTCCGAATTGTTTATCAAGAGTCAGCCTACGGCCGTTATTGGAACGATCAATTATATCTTTTGCCGCATTTTTGGTGAAACCATGGTGGTACTGATGGTTTCCGGAAACAGCTTGCAGGTTCCTCACAATTTGCTGGAGGGTTTTCGTACTTTAACGGCAACCATTGCCATGGAAATGGCCTATGCCGCCGATATGCATGCAACAGCCCTGTTCGCCATGGCCACTGTCGCCATCGTGTTTATCCTGGTCGTATTACTGGTGCAGTACAAGAGGTTGATCAATGTTTAAAATAATCAGGAAACGCTGGATTTTATGGTTATACATGCTAATGACTGCGAGCATTATCGCTATATTCATCAAGCCCTTGCACTTTGAATATACCACCGCGGGTATTATTGTCGGTACCATTATTACCACGGTCGGCGCAGTGCTGATCTCGGCGCTGCCCGCCTATCTGATTGCCGGTGTTATGGCCGGCATCATCCGTCTGCCGAAATGGCTGCAATCACTGACATCGGTGCTGGTTTACATACTGGCCGGCATGCCATCAATTATCCTTGGCGTGATTGGCTTTCTGCTCTTTTGCAACACTCTGGGCTTTGGCTGGTCCATGCTGTCCGCCATGCTGACCCTGGTCATGCTGCTCTACCCAACCCTGGTTACCGCTTTTTCCCAACTACTGCGGCCTTTTAACCAGCGTTACGGTATGGCGGCCAAATCCTTTAATATCGGCCCACTTGAATTTCTGTTTCGCCTGTCGCCGGCCTATCAGAAAGGTAAAATCCTTGAAGCCCTGATTCTCGGCTGGGCCACCTCGCTGGGGGATACTGCTGCTGTCATGCTGACCTGTGGCGCACTGACAGGCTTTCCTACATCCATCATGGATTCGATCAGGTTGCTGAATTATCACATTTTTATGCTGGCTATGGATATACCTGGTGGTATGCCGGAAGCCCGAAGCCTGTCACTTCTGTTAATTATCTTTTTACTGTTTCTGTTTATTACACCCCGTTTAATACATCACTACCTATCAGAGGATTAATATAATGACTGCACTATCGCTTTCTACAAATGATCAGGTCGCTAATAATGCTCATGTTCAATTATTGTTTAATGAGCCTGAATGTTGCGGCATGAGGATCAAAGATCTGAGTATCTTTGCCAAGAAAAAAACCATCCTGACTGTTAATGAATTACGTTTTCCTAAAAAGGGTGTTGTTGCCATTATGGGGCCTTCAGGCTCAGGTAAAAGCACCTTTCTAAAAGCTCTGTCGGAGCTTATGGATGAAAATCTGGCACATAAAGGCCATATTGATATTACCTGCTTTGATGCTAACGACGAGTGCGAGAGCATATGCTCTCATTTTGCCATGGTATGGCAAAAACCAACCGTATTTCCCTGCTCTATTTATGACAACCTGAAGGTTCCACTGCGCAAACGTAAAGTTGCCCGTAAAGAGTGGCTTGATCTGATGAAGAAGGCATTGTCGGATGTTGGACTTCTGGGAGAGCTGAATGAAGATTGGGCGAAACAGCGAGCACAGCGCCTGTCAGGCGGACAACAGCAGCGCCTGTCTATTGCCATGGGACTATTAAAAGATTCCAATATCTTTCTGTTTGACGAGCCTACATCTGCGCTGGATCCTATCTCCACTGAAATAATAGAAAAAATAATAAAGGACCTGGGACGTACCAAGCTGGTATTATTGGTCACTCATAGCCTGGGTCAGGCCAGACGCGTCAGTGATTACAGTGCGATGTTCCATAATCATGAGGACAAGGGTGCTCTGTGCGAATTTTCTGCTTCGGAAGATTTTTTCAAAAGCCCGGCCAGTCCCCAGAGCCGTGAATTTATTATGATGGAAACAGGTGTTTAAGTGAGAAAGAGCAGTGAGGAATAATAATGAGTCTTGATAAGCGACCCAAAGCGGTATTGATGATCCTTGATGGCATGGGGCTTAACGAAGACCCAAAAAGTAGTGCCACTACTGCTAAACAAATGCCTTATGTGCATTCACTCATGCAGCAATATGGTTATGCACGCCTCCATGCGTCAGGAACACCAGTGGGACTGGATGAAGGCAAAGCGGGTAATTCAGAAGTCGGTCATCTTACTATTGGTGCAGGTAAAGTGCTTTTAAGTACCCTGGCCCGGGTACGCGAGGGTTATCATAGTGGCGACTGGGAACAGAGTTCAGCATGGAATAATAGTGACTTCTCCAAACCCCTGCATGTGGCTGGAATACTCTCTGATGCCGGTGTTCATGCTCATTGGGAAACCCTGATGATGGCAGCTGACCTGGGCATTAAAAAAGGTTTTCCCGCAGTTTATATTCATGCCTTTCTGGATGGCACGGATAGTCAGGCAGGGACTGCGCCCAGAATGCTGGCAGAGCTGCAACAGGCGATTAAGGATAATGGCAGTGACAAGATTATACTCGCATCGGTGATGGGACGTAAGTGGTCTGCCGACCGGGCTGAAAACTGGGATTTAACAGAGTATTGCCGTGATGCGCTAATGGGTCGCATAGAAGGTAAGGCTTTTAGCCTGGAAGACCTGGAACAACACCTGGCAAACTCCCCTTCTGAAGCTGATTTCCCCTATGCTTTTCTGCCTGGTGGTATGCCAGTCGCTGCAGGTGAGACGTTAATCCTGACTAATCATCGTGCCGACCGTATTTCGCAACTGGCCAAAGTTATGAATGATGAATGTCATGTAATTGCAATGGTTGAGTTAAAACATGAAGCAACGCCCATAGAGGATGTTTTTTTCCCTACTTTACCCCTTAATGGTGGTTTGATTGATGTGTTGAATGAACAGGGATTTCGCACAACTCGATTGTCAGAGCAGTGCAAGTTTCCCCATGTGACTTATTTTATCAATGGCATGCAGGCTGATGAGTCGGCTAAAGGGGTTGAAGTTGCGACGATTCCCGATGCGGAAATTCTGGGTAATCCGCTGATGTCGATTAAGCTGCTGGAAACAGAAATGCAGAAAATTATGCAAGATGAGACCGCCGGGCAGGTATTAATTGTCAATGTACCTAATCTGGATCAGGTCGGTCATCAGGGCAGTCTTGATGCAGCCAGTAAAGCAGGCGTTGCGGTTGATGCTCTGGTCAGAAAGGTGGTTGCATGGGCTAAAGAACATGGCTGGCAATTATTAATTACCGCAGATCATGGCAATGCTGATGTGATGGTTGATCCCCAGGGGCGTCCAATGGGTTCTCATTCCAGTAATAATGTGCCTATGCTGGCTATTCCCTTTGATGGCAAAACCGTACAGTGGAAAAAGGAAACAGGTGTCTTAACGAATGTTGCTGCAAGCTTCCTGACATTGTTAGGAACAGACTATCCAGATACTATGAGTGAGAGCTTGATAACACTTAATTAGGGGGTGTTGATTTTTCATCTATTATCTGATTTTGCATCTCCCCTTTTTCGCCTCAGGGCGCCTGCTTTTGGTGAAGGGGGGACTGAGGGAGTTTAAGCCTTCGATTTGCAAACCTCGTTTATATAGATTCCCCCCCTTATATAGTTTGATAAGCAATAGCGCCATCCGACAAATATTTCATTTTTTCACTTATAATACTGGAAGGCGTTCCTTATCCAGCCTACACTTATTTATTCTTAATTTTATAACTTTATTATAGCAAGGAAACTTTATGACAGTAGAACATCCAACCTGGTCAATGCCCATAGGAGACAAGGGTGCGGAAATCATTATGATGCCCTGCCCAGGAACCAAAGAAGTCGATCTTGTCAGCACGATTAGCCAGTTAAAGGAACAAGGCGTGACCGCTATTCTCAGTATGATGGTTGATGAAGAAATGAAAAACCTGCATGCCGAGGATCTGCCAGAGCTGTGTAAGCAGAACAATATCCAGTGGTTTAATATGGCAACAGATGATCATAAGGTTCCTGACGAGGAATCTCTGTCAAAATGGGATCAGTACAAAGATAATCTGCTGGAAGTAATTAACCAGGGTGGTAAAGTCGCGGTTCACTGCAAGGGCGGGACTGGCAGAACCGGTGTCGGTGTAGCTATGCTGCTGTTGGAATTAGGCAGGAAAGGCGATCAGGCGATAGCCGATGTTCAAGCATTAAAGCCGGGTGCGTTTAAGCATGAATTGACGGCTGACTTTATTAAAAAACGGGCGGAAACTATAAAACCTAAATCCTGAGCTTTATGTCTAATCATTCAGAACAACCAGGCAATATTCCAACAGAAACACTCATTGACTTCATTCGTCATGGTGAGCCTGAAGGCGGCCGAATGTATCGTGGTAATCAGGTGGATCATCCGCTGTCAAAAACAGGCTGGCAACAGATGCATGAAGCGATTAGCAAGCTGTATCTGAAAGAAGAAGCTGATATAGAATTCAAATGGGATCTGGTTGTCAGCTCGCCCATGCTGCGCTGTCATGCTTTTGCTGAGGTGATATCTAAACAGTTAGCCATTCCACTGGTTACTAAGGAGTTATTAACAGAAATTTCCTTTGGTGACTGGGAAGGGAAAACAGTTGATGAGATTAAAGCGTCTGATCCAGTTCTGTTTCGTGATTTTCACCGTGACCCGGTTAAAAACAGACCACCCGGAGCAGAATCTCTGGAAGCATTTAGTCAACGTATTAGCAGAGGATTATCTGCTTTGCTAAAAGAACATTCAGGCCAGAGAATATTGCTGGTGACTCATGCTGGAATTATGCGAACCATCTTAATCGATGTTTTATCAGCGCCATTAAAAAGTCGCCAATTGATCCGCTTCCCCTATGCAGGCATGTTGCGTCTCTATGCCACACAGGAGCAGATGCGGATTGAATTCCTTTAAGCAATACCTGAGGAAATCAGTAAAATCGCGAAAGACAGGAAATAGCTTCATGGATAACCTGTATTTTGCGATTTTACTGCAGTTTTAGTTTAATATAATTTAACAAAGAGATACTAGCATGAGCCGGTTTGATTTATTAGTAGTACGAAAAAAAATGCTTTATAAAACCCTAATTTCGGTTCTTATATTTTTGACGCTGAGCATACCTGTTATAACTAATGCTGACCGTCAGTCGGCAGAATTACCCAGCTTTGTTTCAAGGCAATTGATGTCTAATATGCGTGATCATCTGGAGACGCTGGAAGAAATTACTCTTCTTCTGGCAGAATCTAAATATGCTCAGGCTGCCGATACGGCCGAAAATAATCTCGGTATGTCATCCGCGGAGCTCCATTACAAAAAATTCGTGGGCAAATATATGCCAAAGGGAATGCGTAATATTGGCACGCAGATGCACAAGGCGGCATCAGACTTTGCCTTATCTGCCAGAGAAGCTGAAAAAGATGGTGGCTTAAACAGAAACAGAGTGCTCACAGCTTTATCTCAGGTTATGAAACAATGTGTAGCTTGTCATGATTTTTATCGAGCTAAGTGAATGGAGTGGTAAACTTATCAGACCACGGCAAATAACGATGCAGACAAAATCAGTAACGGAAATCCGGGTATGATCGGCATGATAATGAAGAGTACGCCAAGAGCAAATGTCGCCCAGGCTAAAACACGATAAATTGTTTTTTTCATATCAATTTCCCCTGTATATTTTTAAATTATAGTACATCGCTGAAAAAATAGCTGTAACTCATAGCTTATCAGGCAGCTCTAAGGGGTAGCCATTTGACGAATAATACAGCAACATACTGAATAATATGATATATTGGAGAGAGTATGAAAATTATCACCTTACTTGCACAAAAAGGCGGAACAGGGAAAACAACTCTGTCTATTCATCTGGCTGTGCTGGCTGCTGCCAAAAACCTGAAGGTGGTTATTGCTGATATTGACCCACAGCAGAGTACCACTTTCTGGAACGAGAGAAGGGAGGACAGTGTTCCTGCTGTTATGCCCATGGCGGCCAGCACCTTGAAACAAAATATTAGCAAGCTGGCCAGTCAGGGTGTTAATCTTCTGGTTATTGATACCGCACCCCACTCCCACGAGGATGCTATTATTGCAGCCCGGCTGGCAGACTTTATTCTGATCCCTACCCGTCCAGCCATTCTTGATCTGCAGGCCATTGGATCGTCCGTTAAAATTGTTAAAAGTATTGATGGGAAGGCAGCGATTGTGTTGAACGGCTGCCCCTTTCCCGGCAAGAACGGTGAGAGAGCTATTGTTAGCGAAGCACGGGAAGCTCTGTCGGGTTATGGTATACCTGTAGCTCCTGTGGCTATATCTAATCGGGTGGCACTGAGTCACTCCCTCATTGATGGGAAGGCGGTAACAGAGTTTGACAGTAAAAGTAAGGCGGCCGATGAGATACGTGAATTAATGAGCTGGATCAACCGGGAGGCATACCTGTGGTGAAGAGAGCAAAACTGACCCTTGAACATACCGAAGTAGAGGAAAATATTTCTGAATCGGTAGTGACCGAACAATCTGCTGCCTTGGCCAGCCGAGGCAACTTGGGCAAAATATTGCTGATGGCCGGACTAACGATTGCTTCTCTGATCATCTTCAGGCAGAAAATTTTTTAAGCTCTAAAAATTTGAGGTATCTATTCGTTGCGCTAGTCGCTTGCTCAGATAACAACTATAACGAATGGCCTGCCCCAGCCCTTTGGGTTATACTATTTATACGTATATTTAAGTGGTAAGTCGATGGCATCGTTACAATCTAATAATCATTTTGTTAGCCTGGATAAAACTAACAGCAGTAGCAACGTAACCCCTTTACATACAGATAATGGGCATCAACATGTCGTTATTATTGATGACCAAAAAACAGGGCGTGCCATTATAGAAGCCCTCATCAAAAAGATTTCCCCCAAAATAAGGTGTTATTCCTTTTCCGATCCCAGTGATGCGTTGGATTCATGTGAAAAGCACCCGCCTGATCTGCTCATCACTGATTACAGAATGCCGTCAATGAATGGTATCAGTGTCATCAAAAAATTCCGACAATTTAAGGGCTGCAAAATTATTCCCGTGGTGATGGTAACCATCGTACATGACAGGGATGTAATGTACACAGCACTGGAAGCAGGTGCTACTGATTTTCTGATTAGACCATTTGATCACTATGAATGCCAGGCGCGTTGCAAAAATCTGCTGGATTTATATAAATACCAGAAAGCCAGCCTCAAACGCGCAAAGCTATTGGAGTACCGTGTTACTCAGGCGACAGAAGATATCAAAAGCAGGGAGGCAGATGCATTAATTTGCCTTGCCAGAGCCGGGGAGTTCCGCGATGATAATACGGGAAAGCATATTTTCCGCATGGCGAGATATTCCATGCAGATTGCCAGAGAACTCGGTTTAGATAATGACCGCTGCAATCACATCTGGCGTGCAGCTCCCATGCATGATATCGGCAAGATAGGTATTCCGGACAATATTCTGCTTAAACCAGGAGCTTTAACCCCGTCAGAGCGTGAAATAATGGAAACGCATACGACTATCGGGCATGATATTCTGCAGGGCAGTAAATCGCCCTGTCTGAACCTGGGTGCTAAAATTGCATTGTCACATCATGAATGGTTTGATGGCACCGGGTATCCTCATGGACTAACAGGTCAGGAAATTCCCATCGAGGCCAGGATTGTTGCTGTCGCTGATGTATTGGATGCATTAACAACAAGTCGTCCCTACAAATCGAAGTGGTCAATGGAGGATAGTCTTGAACTTATTAAAAAAATGGCCGGAACCCAGTTTGACTCTGATTGTGTTAAGGCACTATTGTCAATAGAACAATCAATTCGCAATATATACAATGAATTGCATGATGTGCCCACCTGAGTTCCATCAGACATAAAAATGCAAATACAAATAATAAAATACAGAAAAACTTTCCAGTTTGTCTGGGGAAGACTGAAGATGTGTGATGCTTCAGAACGGGAACAGGCATTATTGCGCCTGGTATTGGTTCTGTTTATTGATGTTTATCTGCTGCTCACTCTGTTCAGCCAGAATTCTCCAGCTCAAAACCATGTGCTGTTTGCGATATGCGGCGGCTATTTATTGTTTTCTCTCTTGTATCTTAGTGCAATTGCCTTGCAACTCGATCACCTGAATATCCGGCGAGCTATCGGCATGATAGCTGATTTGGGAATTAATACGCTTGTCATGTGGATGTACGGTGAGATAACTGCGCCATTCTATACCATGTACCTGTGGATCACCTTTGGCAATGGCTTTCGTTACGGCACTAAACATCTTTTTTATGCAATGGCAATCAGTCTGATTGGTTTTACACTGGTTGTGGGCTTTAATGAATACTGGCATCAGCATCTGGTGCTAGCTTCCGGGCTGTGGCTAGGCTTGCTTATATTGCCTTTGTACATATCAAGTTTGCTGAAACGACTGCATGCTGCAAAGAAGCATGCAGAAGAAATGAGTCAGGAAAAAAGCCGCTTTCTAGCCAATATGAGTCACGAAATACGTACACCGCTCAATGGAGTAATCGGTATGAGTGCGTTGCTGGCTGATACCCCCCTGAACAATGAGCAGAAAGAAATTGCTGAAACCATACATGCCTCAGGTGAAACGCTTTTGTCGCTGATTGAGGAAATACTGGATATTTCAAAGATCGAAGCAGGTAAAATTGATGTATCTGAGATCGATGTGGATCTTTATGCATTGCTTAACAGCACCGTCAACATGCTTAGGCCATTAGCACAGCAAAGAACATTGACGCTGGATCTGCAGATATCTTCCCAGGTGCCTGTTTACATTAGAACCGATCCGCAGCTGTTGCGCCAGATATTGATTAATCTTGTGAACAATGCCATCAAGTTTACCCATAGAGGTGGCGTAACCCTTAGCATATTTCCAGCTAATAAGGAGTGCACTGACAATTATGTACCGTTAAGGTTTGAAATAAAAGATACCGGGATAGGCATTGCCAGTGACGATTTAGAGCGTATATTTGAAAGCTTTACTCAGGCTGATGAATCAACAACCCGTAATTATGGAGGGACTGGACTTGGTACAACCATTACGCGCCAGCTTGTTGAATTAATGGGAGGTGAGATTGGTGTCAATAGTGAGTTAGGTGAAGGCAGTGAGTTCTGGTTTGAATTACCGGTTGCCCTGCAGTCACAAGCAGTTGAAGAAATGAGCCGGCTAAAGCTGAATAAGTCCCGCATTCTAATATTGACAACAGACGAACAGGTAGAAGAGCAGCTGCTATCATGGTTAGGCGTATGGGAAGCAGACACCCGTGTTTGCACATCCACAGCAAGGGCCTTAGCTGCGCTCGTTAATGGCCATGAAGAGGATAAACCTTACCAGATTTTAATTGTCGACAATGAAGCAAAGGTATCCAGCGTTCAGCTGGCAGAGGCCATTCGGTCTGAGGATATTTTACCGGAGCTATCCCTGATCCTTCTGTCAAATAAGCATGATAATGATTATGAAGAACGTATGCGTAATGCGGGCTTTGGCATGCTGTTGTTCAAACCGATAGATAAAACCTTTCTCTTTAATGCCTTACACGGTATCAGGCATCTCCCTGATGAAACGGAAAATGTGCCCGGTGTCGCCAGTTTTATCCATCATTTTGCCAAAGAAAAAATACAGCGTGAGAAAAAGGAGATTCTGCTGGCCGAGGATAATCCAACCAATCAGAAAGTTATTCGGAAAATCCTTGATAATGCAGGCCATCATGTTACCGTAGTTGACAACGGAGAAGCAGCACTGGATGTATTGGAAACCTGCCCCTTCGATTTAGCTATACTGGACATGCAGATGCCTGATTATGGCGGTATTGAGGTAATCAAAATTTATCGCGCAGTCAACATCAGTGGTGCTGAAATGCCATTTATGATTCTTACCGCTAATGCTACGGTGGAGGCAGCCAGGGAATGTAAAGATGCCGGCGTTGATTCCTACATGACAAAACCAGTAAGGATTGGTGAGCTGCTGGATACTATTGATAAGTTAACGGCAAAACAGGAAGGGGAGCAGGAAAAAAACAGCAATAGTGATTATAGACAGAGTTATTTTGCTGACGGGGGATATGTGCTGGATATTTTAACACTCAATGCTCTGGCTGAGCTGGACTCTGATCTGAACTTTCTGGAAAATCTTATTACGGATTTTTTTGTGGACTCCGAGAAACTGTTTATTGCAATGGGTGAGGCTGTAGAGCAAGACAGTGCTACAGCTTACCGAGAGTGCGCACATGCACTGGAAGGCAATGCCGCAGGCATAGGCGCGCTGGCTTTACGAAAAGCCTGTGAAAGCAGTTCTGGTATCGGCAGTGAACAATTCAGGCGTACCGGACAGGTGCTTTATGCCAACACCATAAATGCTTACAATTTAACAAAAAAACACTTATCCCAATATCTGGAAAATAGAAAACAGTCCGGCCATATTGGCTATTAACCGGACTTATTGTTTTCATTGTTTAGTTAAGCGACACACTGAGCGGTTACAGCAGGATGTTCCATCTTATCCAGCTTGTTCTGTGCACGTACCAGCCGGTCCATTTTTTTCAAATCTTTTTCAGTTAATTTCAGTGCAGCATCGGCCCAGATTTCAGTAATATCGATCAGTTCCTGATAAGGAACAGGATTTACCCGGCGTGCCACTTTGTGCATTGCACTGGTGCTGTTGCCCATACGCTTCTGGCGTTTTACATAATCATGTACTGCAGCAATTCCCTCACCATCATCACAGACAATATCGACAATGCCCATTTCATACATCTGTTCAGCGCTATAGGTATTGCCAGACAGAATAATTCGTTCGGCCATCTTCGGGCCAACCTGGCGTGAAAGAAAGCTGTATGCCCCCATACCAGGAAACATGTTAAATAAGATCTCCGGCAACCCCATCTGAGCACTGCGTTCGGCAATAATAACATTTGACGATATGGCTGCCTCCATTCCCCCGCCCAGTGCCTTACCCTGAATCAGAGAGATTGTGGTAACAGGCAAGTCCATGGACGTATAGTTAGGATACAGAATATCGATGCACGCTTTACCATAAGCGGCCAGGCCATCACGATCGCTATTTTCAATTAGTCTCTTGAATAAATTAAGATCGCCACCTAGATTAAACACTGATGGGGTACGGGAGGCGACAACCAGATATTTTGCAGACAGCTGCTTATTACGAATACGTGTGCTTGCCTCTTTTTGAAAATTACGCAAGTCAGAGAGCAATTCCGGAGTAAAACAGGGGCGATTTTCAGGATTCATGTAGTACCAGAGGATTTCCTGCTCTTCATCAAGTATCACATCAAGTTGATCGTATGTGCTGAAAGGTTGTTTTTGGAGAATATTCAAGTTAGACATTTTCGTTACCTCTTTGAAGTTAACACATGGAAGTCTGTCCCGGAAAAACAACCGTAGCTAAAATAGATTTTTCAGTGTAGTTTCTCTCTTCTTAGACAGGCTCATTGTGGTGTTTAAAAATGTAAATAGAGATGGTGTAGCATCCTATATAACATATAACAAGGATAAACTAATTTGAAAAATAGTTAAGAAGTTATATCAAAGAAAATACAAATCAAACAAAGAAATTTAATGCCTGAATAACTTTTATTTTAATTTACTGAAAACCGGAATTATTTTTTAAATTTCAGGCAGCAGCATTGCTTTTCAGCTTATCGGTCATTGATCCAAATGGAACTCTACCCTGCCTGTAAGTCCCGCTAACGAGTGCTATTGTTTTACGATGTAAGCACGAAGGGAAACCGAGGGTCGAAAAGACAGCCTTTCCTCAACGTTATTTAACAATTTCACGTATGGCCTGCGCAAGCTGATCCAGCTCTTCTTCGGTGTTGTAAAAACCGGTCGAAATCCTGGCAGGAGCAGGTAACTGGTGCTCTGGCTCAGGGCGGATCATAAAATTCCGCTTATTAAGAGCGGTGCACAGATCGGGCGGATGCCAGCCATCGGCAAGAAATTCGATCATACCGGCCTCTTTGCCCCGGGGCGTGACGATCTGAATCCCTGGTATATCGCTGATCAGGGTTTGCATATGACGAGCCAGACCCTGAATACGAGTGAATATCCACTCCATCCCTACCTGGTCCAGCAGATACTCCAGGGATTTCTGAAAGCCTAACAGGGTGGGCATATACATAGCTGTAGCGAGCTGGTAGCGCGCGGCAAAGGGTGCCGGGACAACATAAGGGGACAGCATATCAAGGTCAGATCGCAGCTTGACCGAGGCAGGGCTGATAAATGTCGGGTCCAGCTCCGGGATCCTGTCTCTGGCAATATATAAAACGCCTATCCCTTCAGGGCCGCAAAGCCATTTGCGCCCAGCCATAGCGTAGAAATCGATGCCCAGTTCGTGCATATTGACAGGAATTGCGCCCACAGCCTGTGCGCCATCTGCCAAAACATAGACATTATGAGCATGGCAGATTTCGATGAGCTTTTTGAGCGGGAAGGTAATGCCGGTTGAAGTTGATACATGGGATATTACCAATAACCGGGTTCGAGGCGTTATCGCCCTTGTTACTGCGGATATGAACTCTTCCTCATCATATTCTTCGCCGTATTTAACATTGACGTATTTCACAACAATGCCATAACGAGATTTGATTAAAGCCAGTGGCGCCAGGGAGGCGACATGTTCCAGGCTGGTGGTAACTACCTCATCACCCGCTTGCATGCGCAGCCCCCACAGGACAATATTCAAGGCCTCAGTGGTGCTATGGGTCAGAGCAATTTCATTATAGGATGCGCCTACAATGCGGGCCAGAAGATTTCTGGTGGTATCCATTTCAGCGTAAAGCTCTTCGATAAACGGTAAATATCTGCCCTGCATAAACTCTTTTTCTGCTTCTGCCTTCATCGCATCTGCCGCCATCTTCGGCAGTGGGCCGTTAGTTCCCGTATTCAGGTAGTGAACTGCAGTTGTTGCTGGCATTTGTTCGCGTATTGCCTGCAGTTTTTCTTTATCTTCATTTAACTTAATCATCATTATTATTAACCTATAATTCGAAGCCCTGCAGGCAATGACTCACCAAATACTCGCTGCTGATCCTTCGCATCAAGTGCTGCAACCTGTTCAACCATGTTTATCCAGCTCACTACACACTTTGAATTAATCAGCTTATTGATTACCGATAACCTTACCGAATCATCAAGATCACGCTCTCGATCACCACTTTGTCGGGCTATCATGCTAGCGGCCAATGCAGCCTGTCTGTTTTTATTCCAGTCTTGCTCTAATAAAAAATCAACCCATTTGCCTGCTACATCCTTAGGCACCACTTTATGGGCGCTGCCATGAAAAGGTACACGGCTTCCAATTCTTCCCAGAGCCCACCATGAAGCATCAGGTTGTTTGCTTTTCTGCAATCGTTTTACTAACCAGCCGCCCACTTCTATTTTGCTCTCAACAGGTATATGCTCCAGCACGGCGACCAGCTGGACAATGTCTTCATATGATCTTGTTTTTAATTCCTTGGCTACTTTCTGGTTTCTCGCAGTAACCGGATTAATATATTTGGCCACATCCCTGTAAATTTTCTTTTGGGCATCTTCTGTTAATCCCCCGGCAACCCGGCGCCATAATATCCACCACTCTGACCAGGATTGCGACTCATTAGAATACTGAACACCCTGTTGATAATTTTCCCATAAGGTATTCACCCGCCATTCGTCTAAAGCATATCCAAACCCTGGTCGAAGACAATAGCCTGTCAAATTGTTCCAGAGTCTCTCATGTCGATTAGAGCGTCGTCTTCCTTTGGCACCCTGAGATAACGCCTTTGCTAAAGAGCGTAATACTGGCGTATCCCACTGTGCTTTTTTGCCCAGCAATTTTTCCAGCTGAAAACGAAGATTTTTAACAGCATTTTTATCAACAGCTTTATTGCTTTGCCCGAATACGAGCGATATCTTTTCTACCGCCTGTGCAAAATTTTTGGGAAGTTCCTGTTCTGCAGATCCTTCACTGCCCTCGTTGTCATTGCTGGCAACAGGTGATCTTAGTTGAAATTCCAGTTCCCACGGCTGCTTGTGCTCCTTTGCCACACATTGCATTTGCAGTGTCCCCACCGCTGTCATATTCGCCACTACTTCCACAACAATTTCTTTTTTATGGCTCCCTGCTTTATCAAACACTGTGACTAAAGGAGGCAAAGTCACAAAGTTTTCGCTGTCTACGTCAATCAGCTGGCCTGGAGTATAGGCATTGTCAGATACTGTTGATATCAAATTAAAAGAAACAGGCTGACCCAGTGTCAAGGAAAACTGCTTATCTTTTAATGCGATAGTTTCACCCTCAGAGGTTCCTTTTGGTAACACACATACGGCTTTTTTCCCGGTATTGCTTTTACTATCTACCAATAAAAAATAACTTCGAGCAGAGCCGCCTTCAATTTTTGTCTGCCAGCCCCGCCGGGCTAAGCCATAGGCAGATGCGCCATAGGCAACGGCCTGATCCGGCCGATCATTATTAAGCACCGACAATGGTTGCTGTGACCGCTCCTGTGACCAATGTGCAAACAGTTCGAGTATTCTATCAACGATTAATGGGCTATTAAAAACACCCCCGTTAAACAATATTGTGTCAGGGATCACAGGGGTTTTTGACTGCGTATCGACATCTTTCCCCAATGCTCTAGTACAGGCCATTTGATGGCGTTTGAGAAAGGAGGCAATGTGCTTGCTCACGGCCGGATCAGATGCATAATTCAAACCAAACTCAACAACTCCGGCTCGCCTTTGTTGCGGCATATCATCAAATGCGGTCAACGGAAAGAAACCGTCAATGACCATGTTGTGTACCTCAGACTTGAGCACCTGAGTTTTACGGGTGCCGCCAATTAATTTAGAGCCACTGCCTAATACCGTAATAGTCGCTGTATCAGGCGCATTTGACGATAATAACCGTTCTTTTGCCTGGCGGCTTTGCTGAATAAGCTGGGAAAGTGCTGATGCGGTTAATTTCTTTCCGCCCTCTGTTACCTGCTTTTCTGCCTGATGGGCTATTGCTAAATCCACGTTATCGCCGCCTAGCATCAAGTGATCGCCAACAGCCACACGTTTCAAATTAATATCTTCATCATCAACCGAAACACTTATCAGGCTAAGATCGGTAGTACCGCCGCCTAAATCACATACCAGTATTAACCGGGTATCAGCCAGCCTTTGTGCCGCTGTGTCCTGATGTCGATACAACCAGTCATAGACAACCGCCTGAGGCTCTTCCAGTAACAACAGATCGCTTAGACCTGCTAACTTTGCGGCTTCCAGGGTAAGTGATCGCGCTGCTTCATCGAAAGATGCAGGAATGGTAATAACTATTTCCTGTTTAGCAAGAGGACTATCAGGAAAACGTTGATCCCATGCATAGCGTATATGAGAAAGGAAACTGGCACTTGCTACAACGGGTGATACCCTGGCTACACCCTCTGCGGCAGACCACGGTAAAATCGCTGCCTGCCTGTCGACCGATGGATGAGAGAGCCAGCTTTTTGCGCTAACAACCCCCCTGCCATCAACTTTACTGTTCAGCTCCCTGGCCCAGTCTCCGATAATGGCCTCTGCTATATCACCCCTGAGTGGTTGTGCATCCTTTTTATGCTGCCAGGGCATTGCCGAATCTTCAGGTCTAATTTCACCGGCTGTAGGGTGATAACGAAAAGAAGGTAAATAAGGGCGGGCTGCAATTTCTCCCGCTGCTATCAATTGTTCAATTTCAAACAGCTCTATGACTGGCTGTTTTGAGAGCCTTGAGTTTTTTGCTGATTGCGCCAAAGTTAAATCACTATAAGTCACAACACAGTGTGTGGTGCCTAAATCGATGCCTACAATATAACTGGAGCCGCCTGCTTGCTTATTCATTGTTACCCATTTATTTTCTATCAGTCATCATTTGCTGTCGATGACAATTAATCCTAATATCAGCTGTCTCTAACATCTAATTCGACATTCCATCGTTCATCGCCGTTTACGGGCACGGCTTCAAGCCTGAGCGTGCCAACTTCAGTGACTGCCGCTGCCAGGTGAACAGGTACAATCTCACCTTTTGTACGGCCTTCAATCGGTAGTGTTGCCTGTATTTCAGGCAGCTCTTCTAATTCACCATCATCCCAGTCTTCCATCATTTCTCCAGATTGATCTTCCCGTCGGGTAGCCGATCCATAAAAACGAAAACGGACCGGTTCGCCAACTATTAACCCGAACTCTTCATTATCGATTATAACATCCGTCCCTTCCTCCATTCCAAATGGGGCAATACACAAGGCCTGCATAGCAGGCTCCATGCCCGGCACTGCCGGCATCGAACTTTCTATCCCAATGTAATAAGCATTGGCAATACCACCGCGAATTCGAACCCCTTTACCCTGTCTGACATAGCCATAATAAGCAGCTCCCTTCGCTACCGATAAATCCAGATCAGCCCCTTCTAATAATCGAGCGGCTTCGGCGCCATCACTGCTTAACCAGTTGTTAATGATGTTGAGTATTTTTTTTGCTAAAACAGGTGCTTTCAGCACCCCGCCATTAAATAAAATAGCGCTTGGTTTAATAAAGGAACCACTTGATCCCTCAAACCCTTCAATATCTTTCAGCGCATCTACCTGCTTACTTAGAAAGGCTGCCAGGTGGCGAGTGACAGCAGCATCTTGTGCATAGGGCAGGCCCAGTTTAGTTAATGCTGCTCGGGGATTGTGTGCCGGATGTTCATCCACGGATACTTGCGGAAAGAAGCCTTCTACTAATGTTTGCTCAACGTCCTGTCTGGTTAATTCGGTTCTTAGCGTGCTGCCCATTAAGCTGGAGCCTCTACTGGGCACAACCAGCGGCACAGATTCCACACTGGGATCAGCCAGTAAAGTTTCTTTAGCATCTCTGCAGCCATGTGTTAAAGCCAGGACTTGCCAGGCTTGTAATTTTTTACCCTGCTCCGCCAGCCTGGCCTTAATTCTATAGGCCAGTGCTAAATCCATATTGTCTCCACCCAATAAAATATGGTCGCCAACAGCAATACGATTTAAGATGAGGTTACCTTCATCTTCTGTCACTGCAATCAATGACAAGTCTGTTGTGCCACCGCCTATGTCCACTACCAGGATGATATCGCCTACCATTACCTGTTCACGCCATGTTTTACCAGCCTGATGAATCCAGCTATAAACTGCCGCCTGAGGCTCTTCCAAAAGTGTCAAATGCTGAAACCCTGCTGCACGTGCGGCTTCGGCGGTCAGTTCCCTTGCGGCCGGATCAAATGAAGCGGGAATTGTTATTGTAACCTGTTGATTTTCAATTAAATTATCACTATTCGAGTAATTCCATGACGATTTAAGGTGTTCCAGGTAAGTAATAGTGGCCTCAAAAGGGGATATTTTTTCCACTTCTTCCGGGCTTTCTAAAGGCAGGAATGCTGAATGACGATCCACCCCGGCATGACACAGCCAGCTCTTTGCACTGGATATGAGTCGTATCGGTGTTTTGCTTCCCATATTCCTTGCCAGCTCTCCCACTAATTGACCGGGTGTTCCATTCCAGGGTAAGGCTAAATCATCTGAAGCAATTTCTGACTCATGAAACTGATAGATGAACGACGGCAGTTGCAGTTGTTCATCGATACTGCCTGGAGCCGTTAACTGAGGAATATGTAACACTTCCTGTTTGATTGTATCGGCCTTCGCCGCTTCATCTGCCATCTGCAAATCCAGATAGGACAAAACACAATGGGTTGTTCCAAGGTCAATCCCAATACTGTACCGGCTCTTATCAAACATATTGTGTGTCTCTGTTTAATTTGTAATTTGTGCCTGTTTGCAAAGCGATAGCGGCAAACAGTATTTGCTGACGGCTCATAACTCTACTTCAGCTGCTGCGATGATAGTGGTATCATGCCCGGCAGACAATTTAGGCAGATTGACGGCTTCTGCCCGCCAGCCGCGATGGATAAGCGTTCCGGTAAAAGGTGCTGCACCAACAACATTGCCTGTTAACCTGACTTCTGATGCATTAAAACCCTCCGCTAAAGTAATACGACTCTCTTCATCTTCTGTGCGAATCGGGCTCAGGGTAAAGTATTCATTGATCACTTTTTTGCTGCCCTCGTGTACTATGCGGGCAGCCGCACCGACTTCTTCGTCGGAGTAGGCCCCAATTTCCTCTTGCACAAAATCAATTAATCGGGCTTCCTGCTGTAGTAAAGCCAAAAACTGCAGGGCCGATTCTGGTGATGACTCTTTAACAGTTGATGACTCCTTAACAGTGGGAACAGCTGTGGAATCAATTTTTTTATTTTCAGGATCAGCACCTCCAGTCGACCTAGTATCATCTGTGTTTTTATCAACTAAAATGCGTTTAGAGGGTTTCAGCAGCAATGCAAAAAACAGGATCACAGCGATACTTGCTAACACGATGTGGGTCAGATCAAATGTGGCGGGCAGTTGCGGCGTTAAATCAAAATTCATGGCTAAGTCTCTTAATAATCGAAAACAGGTGTCATATTGCCAGGGGCAAAACATCACGGTTAGTTTATTCTAACTCAGTAGCTAAGATACTGTCTCGTTATAACTTTTGATTTGGATGTTTTCAATTAAAAAACTACTTCTAAAACAAAAAATTAATGGTTTATAGGTTATTTTTTGTGCTAAATGTTATAAAACCAGTTACAAAAATACAGACTTGGGAAATATTAAAGTAAACCCAGTACCTTGCCCTAAAGGACAAGGCCTTACGAGGTGCTGGGAAAAGGTTGATTAGGCGAAATTTAAATCACAGTTCGTATCCAGGTATCTTTAAGTCGTTTTGCCAGCACCGATCCTAAAATAATCTGGAATGCTGCTCGAAGGTCAGAATTTTTGTCCAGATAACTTTTTAAACGATCTTTCGGCCAGGATACATAGCGAATCGCTTCAGTTGCTACAACATTGGCGGCCGCAACTTCATCAGTAAAGTAACTTAGCTCTCCAATAAACTGTCCTGCATGCAGTTCACTTACTTTCTTACCATCTATTTCGACGTCGGCTTTACCTGAATAGATCAATATTAGTTTTTCAAGTGGTTCATCCCTGGAGACAAAGCATTCCCCAGGTTCTGCATTTTCCCAACTGGAAAGTTTAAGGATCTTTTTCATTTCACGAGGTGTCAAAGTACGAAAAGCGATTTGGCAGAGTTGTTGTTCATCTTCACTCAACTTTACCGGTCTGCGCTCAAGTAATAATCGAACAATCCAGAAAATATTGAGTGCCATAAAAACCAGATTCCAAAATATGGGCGGGTAAAGCGGGTCTGTCTGAAAGTAAAAATAAGGAAGCATAAAGCAGGCTGCAGCAATAGTTAAAATACGCAACCAGAGTATATCCCGCATGCTATAGGAAAAAAGGTACAAAACATTTGCAATGTGGACAAAATATTCCATCACCAGGCTCCTTTGTTTCAAAATAATATAATTGTACTTGCAGACAGGATAACACTTATTTTAACCTGGGAAATGCAGTAGAGGGTGAAAAAAATGGGTACCAGGAGTGGCACTTTAGGTAATAGATTGATATGCTTGCTCAGATATGCTATTTCGTCGGCCGACAGGTTTGCAGGTTTAGGTTTGCAGGTTTATAGTTACCTTATTCAATACCTCTTAGCCTTCCTGATAAGCAGCTATATCTGTATTTTCTAATAAAGATCATATGAGTTTTGTAAAATATGCTAAATTAATGTATATTATTTAACGTATATTAAAGTTTTTTTCATCCATAACCCTTAACTAGATAAAAATCACATGCCAACACCTGAATCTTTTACCCGCGCACTTTCAGACCCCACTCGTTTGCGTATATTGATGTTGCTTCTTCAAGAAGAAGAATTATGCGTTTGCCACCTTACCAAGATCTTGCAAATGGTTCAGCCCAAAGTTTCCAGGCATTTAGCTGTGCTTAGAGAGAACGATATGCTGCTGGACAGGCGTGATGGTTTATGGATCCACTATCGTCTGCATCCAGGTTTACCGATCTGGTGTTATAAAACGCTGGTATCATTATCTGAAGGTTGTAGTAATGCAGAGCCATATATTAATGACCAGAAGCGATTAACAGAAGTTCTGGCCTGCAAGCAGGCAAAGCTGCTTAAGTCTGCAAAAAAAGAAGGCGCTGTTTCCAGGCAAAAAGTGACGGCCTGTTGTCAATAGGGACTAATGCGGAAATTAGCAGAAGCAGTCACCTCGTAAGCCCCGCACTATTTATTATTGTTTAGAGAGATTATTACCGCCATCATGTGTCACCAGAAACTGGAGGGAATTCGTCGATGCTTCATGTTGTTCTAGCGATAGGCAGTGCTGTAGCACTCGGAAGCAGCCTGACTTTTGGGCGCCAGTCCAGGACTCTAAGGCGCAAACGCTACCCAAAGGGATTTAATACCGAGCTACTGCCCAATTCACAAGGATCACCAGATGGACGGATGGACCAGGCACAGGGAAAAACCCGCTCCACCAGCGCCGACAAAAAGAGTCAGCGTTCACGGAATTTGTACCAGAATACAAAAAAGAAATTTCTCGCTATTCGAAAGGTGTTTGCGATCTCCATGGGCGGGACACAGGAGCGTGATGAGCAATTACATCGCTTAACCGGGCAGCGAGGCAAGGCTAGCACCAATATGGCGAATCTAAAACTTGACCGAAGGATCAATATCTCCATTGGCCTGATGGGTCTCGCTGCAGTCGGGACTTTTTTCTATACTCCATTGTTGCGCATAGCGGGTGCCGTGACCCTCATCAACAACCTGCCGGTCTTTCAAGAGCTGTCCAGGAATCTGAGGAAAGGGCGTATAACGACCGAGCTCCTGGAAATCGTCTCCCAGATCAGTCTCCTCGTAGCAGGGTATTTCTTTCTCGCCACGCTCGTCTGCTTTATTGCCCTGCTGGATCTGAAGCTGCTAAGACGGACCGAAGAACATTCACACCAGCAATTAATCGACCAGTTCAGTCAGAAATCACATTCGATATGGGTGTTTGTCGATGGTACAGAAGTCGAGATGCCGTTGGAAGCGGTTCGTAAGAATGATTTTGTTGTCGTCAACGCCGGAGAGGTGATTCCAGTCGACGGGACTGTTGTGGAAGGAATCGCTACCATCGACCAACACAGCCTGACGGGTGAATCGCAACCGGTGGAGAAAGAAAACGGGGCAGCGGTTTTTGCCACGACACTCGTGCTGTCAGGCCGCATATTGATCCAGGCGGAACATACCGGCTCCGATACCAATGCAGGGAAGATCGGAGACATCCTGGAGCAGACCCAGGACTTCAAGGAGAGTCTAAGATTGAGAGGGAAAAAGATTGCTGATGGTTTTATCGCGCCAACACTGTTTGTCAGCAGCCTGACTTTACCTTTCCTTGGCCCCAGCTCCGCGTTGGCCATTCTCTGGTCCGGATTTGGTTACGACATGAAGTTATACGGACCGATCAGTGTGCTGAATTTTCTTCATATCATGGCCAAGAATGGAATATTGATCAAGGATGGCCGTTCGCTGGAAATGTTGCAGCAACTAGATACCGTGGTTTTTGACAAGACCGGTACCTTGACCATTGAGCAGCCCGAGCTTGCTCGGATCTACCCGTTTGCTTCGTACGACGAAGAGACCCTGCTCACCTACGCTGCTGCTGCAGAGCATCGACAGAGCCACCCAATTGCCAAAGCCATTTTGAATGCCGCCGCGCAGCGCGGTCTGGCGTTGCCGGCCATCGAAGATGCCGCCTATCAGGTTGGCTACGGTATACAGGTGATGTTGAATGATAATCTGATTCAGGTTGGCAGTATTCGCTTTATGAAACAGAGAGGTATTCACTTGCCTGCTGAGCTAAGTACCGTGCAAAGCCAGGCTCATGCCACGGGCAGCTCACTCGTATACGTTGCAGTCAATGACCAGCTTGCCGGGGTGTTGAGGCTGGATCCCTGTGTCCGGCCAGAAGCCAAACGAATCATTGAATACCTGAAGACGGAAGGTATTGCGGTATCGATTATCTCGGGTGACCATGAGGAGCCCACCCGCCGGCTTGCCCAGGAGCTTGGCATAGACAGTTATTATGCTGAAACACTACCCGCGCAAAAAGCCGAGCTAATCGCCAAATTGCGTGCGGATGGTAAGACTGTGGGTTATATCGGTGACGGAATCAACGATGCCATTGCCTTAAAGGCGGCGAATGTGTCTATCTCTTTGAGTGGAGCTTCCACCGTTGCAACAGACACAGCTCAGGTTATCCTGATGGATGGTGATCTGGCTAGAATCGAGTCCCTGTTTGAGATCTCCAGGGCATTTGAAAAGAATATGCAGGCCAACTATCTGAACTCGATGATCCCCGGTGTGATCACCCTGAGCGGGGTATTTTTGCTGCATATGGGGCTGGTCGGAGCCTTGCTTGTCTATTATACCTCAGAAATATTTGCACTGACGAATTGCATGATGCCCCTGATCAAGGATGAAATGTCAGAAGATGCAGCAACCTGGAAGGTCAATAATGACATCGCCACCGCTGTTGAAACAGCGTGTGAGCCGGTCGAAAGTGAGCCTGAGCCTGTTCCCGATAGAATTTAGTCTGGCATTTTCTTACCAGCCTCCACGGTCGCAGCAGGAGGCTCCTGGACCCTTACCCTTATATTATTATTTACCCATTGTAATTTACTCACTATTTCTATGAACGAACTCGACAGAATACGGCAACTGGAAAAACAAAGCAGGCAGCTGGAGCCGGCAGATAATACCCGTGCGCTTTGGCAGACTCAGACAAATGCTTATGCAGAATCATTTATTCATAAAAGAAATACCCAAAAGGCTTATGAAGACAGCTCTGATAATGGCTTAGGGCTGCTCGATAGCCCTATTGAAGAAAAACCACTGGCTATAGATGAAGTATTAAGGCTGGTAGAAAAATCCATTGTTCCTCCAGGAATCGATCTTACCTCTTCACGTCATTTTGGCTATATACCAGGGGGAGGTTTGTATCCTTCTGCACTTGGAGACTTTCTGGCTGCTATCAGTAATAAATATGCGAGTAATTTTTTTGCCAGTCCCGGCAGTGCCCGCCTGGAAAATCAATTGATTCGATGGATTGCAGATTTAATGGGCTATCCAGAAACTTCAGCGGGAAACCTGACCTCCGGAGGTTCTGTTGCTCATCTGATTGCCATTACGGCTGCTCGCGAGGCCGTTCAGCTAACAGCAAAAGATTATCATCGAGCGGTGATATATGTTTCGAGCCAAACCCATCATTCGGTACTCAAAGCTCTTACAGTAGCGGGTATGCGCGAAGCAGAAATACGTTATTTACCGGTTGATAAAGCTTACCATATGCAAACAGACCAACTGCCTGCGATTATTGGTAATGATCGAAAAAAAGGCCTGATCCCATTTATGGTTGTTGCTACTGCCGGTACCACGGAAGTGGGCGCTATCGATGCGCTGGATACCATAGCAGATGTGTGTGAACATAACAAAGTCTGGTTTCATGTAGACGCTGCTTATGGTGGTTTTTATATTCTATGTGAAGAAGTTGCCGCCAAACTAAAGGGCATAGAAAGGAGCGATTCATTTGTCATCGATCCACACAAGGGGTTATTTCTTCCTTATGGCAGCGGCGCTGTCATTGTAAGAGACCGGCGTCATATTTTAGCGGCCAATAGCTATCAGGCCAATTATATGCAGGATGCCTTACAGGATGATGAACTTGATCCTGCCAGTCTGTCCCCGGAACTCTCCAAGCATTTCCGTGGCCTGAGGATGTGGATGCCTTTAAAGCTTTTTGGGCTAAAACCTTTCAGAGCAGCATTAACAGAAAAAGTATATCTGGCCCGTTATTTCTATCAGCATATTCAGCAAATCCCGGGGTTTGAAGTGGGACCGTTTCCCGATATCTCAGTAGTCTTGTTTAGATATCTACCCACAGAGGGCGATGCTAACGAATATAACCGGGCATTGGTAAAAGCTCTGCTCAAAGATGGCAGGATATATCTCTCTACTACGACGATTGAAGCTAACTACTATCTCCGGCTGGCAGTTGGTGTCTATAGGACACATCTGGAAGATGTAGAACTTTGTCTGCAAATCCTCAAAGAATTCACAGCAGGGGTATAGTTATCCTCAGCTTATCAGACAGCGGCTGGAACTAGGGAATGTCGATCTGGATTTCACGCTGCTTATTCATAGCACAATAGTATTTATATACCTGCTGTAGCCACTATATCGCTATTGGTGGCTCTAAACCTTGAAAGCTTAAAAAATTAGCGGGATAAATCAACTCAGGCTCATACGAAAGTTTAGCCTGTCTTAAGCCAGGGATCCCCAAATCCTGCTCTCTGTTGATATATCTGCACTTATCTTTTAGTATTTTAGCAGTTTCCCAGTTAATAATTTGAGCGGCTCCACGGCAGCTATAATTTACTTTTTCAAAGTGAATTGTATAGACATCCCTGTTTAGACGACTGTAAACTGCAAAACCAGCCAGTTTACTCTCTGTGTCCTTGTTAATATAAATAGCAATCCCTTCAAGAGGAATACTGTCAAAGGATTCAAAGCCTTTTCTTATCACGATAGTTTCTTCACGAATGCTGTTACTTACGGTCTGATTTTCTGCCAGCATAGTTTCGATCATCGCGAGGCAATCACTGCGAACAGCAGTTGAGTTCATTGACCTGACCTGATAGTCAGGGTAATCTCGTAAAAACTGGGAGATATGATTTTTTTTCTTGCGTAATTTTTTCCCTCTAAGCGAGTATAATTTTTCTGTCGAATAAATATACTCGGCTAGCCCCCTGTCATTTTCAATATCATAATAATGATCCAGTTCAGGGTGCCTTTCAATGAACTCTGGCGGAACATTTGAAATATCGCCACTGTATCCATCCAGCTTCAGAGTTTTCGACAACTGTAAAAGATCCGACAGGCTAATATCCTCCCCCATGGGCATTAAAACAAAATCGTATCGGATATCAAACACTATTAACCAGTCATTAAAAAATGATAGCTTATAGTGGTAAATATCCTCCCATAAATACAGACTGGGGAAGCTAAATTCACAGGAAAACTGATTATATTTTTCTGCATACCAGGTAATAATTTCACGATCAGAGTGATCCAGTCTTTTTAATGCTGGATAGAGGTTTTCTGTAGAAGGAATTTTTATTTTGAGCCGGTTCATTTTTCAGCCAGTTTTTTCTTTGTCTTAAGAGCAGGAAATATGCCATTCAAAACGCCGCCTGTCAGACCAATACTGTAAATGCCCAGGGCGCCATAAACACCCAGATGAAAGAAAAAGGCTCCGCCAATGTTAATCATGTTTGGAATGACATCCCAGAGCAGGCTTTTCTTGAAATTGCTCTCCAGACTTTCAGATAATTCAAAAAGTTTTGGGAATTGCTGCAGGTTATCATCCATTAATATGATCTGTGCAGTATCGGCGGCAATTGAGGATGCGCTGTTTAAGGAAATGGAAACATCCGCATTTTTCAGTGCGATGGTGTCATTGATGCCATCGCCAACAAAACAGATCGACTTCCCCTGCTGTTGTAATTTTTTGACAATATCAGCCTTGTCTTGTGGCATGGTTTCAGCAAAATAGTGGTCAATACCTAATTCCTCAGCCAGTGCCTGAGTGGGTTTTTCATGATCGCCAGAGATGATAACCAGTGACAAGCCACGTTGTTTTAACTGTTTGATAATATCCTTTGCTTCTGGACGAATAGTGGGGTGAAGTTCAATGACACCTGCCAGCTGCTTGCCAACTGCAATGTAAACCAGTGAATAGCCATGTTGATTAGCATGATCCTGTATCACTTTAAAATCGTTTGATATAGGGATCTCTTCCAGTGTCATAAATCTGCCGCTACCCACCCGAATGGTCTGCTCGTTTACAGTTACTTTTATGCCATAACCTATTTCATACTGGGTATCATCAATAACCGGCAATGTTAATACCTGCTCTTCAACCGCTTTTAATATGGCTTTGGCAATCGGGTGCTTTTGTTTATATTCGGCTGTGGCTGCATAGATGAGTACCTCTTCTTCTGTGAAAGAATGACTGGCGTAAATCCTTCCAACATGGGGGATCTCCTGAGTGAGTGTACCTGTTTTATCAAAAACAACGGTATCAATGCTCTTCAGACGCTCCAGAGCCCGACCATCTTTAATCAGCAATCTATGCTGTGTTGCGCTGGATAGATGACTTAATACATTAAGGTTTCCGGTGATATTAAGGTGATCAATCAAAGCCGAATCTAGTACTACTAAAGCACTGGTATAACCTGCAACAGGTAGTGCAAGAGCACCTAAAAAGAGCGAAGGGAACGCCAGTCGGTCTGATAATTTCTCGACACGCAACTCAACAGAAGCGGCATAGTCGGTACTATCGTGTAATATTAACTGAATCTGAGAAGCAACGGTTTCATCACCTGCTTTCTCGACTTTTACCCAGATTTTTCCAGTCAGCATCAGGGTGAATGCAAAAACGGACTCACCGGTTTCCTTTTCTACGGGCTGGGCTTCCCCGGTCATGGCTCGTTGATCAATACTGGCAAAGCCCCGGATGATCGTGCCATCTACAGGAATGGTTTCTCCTCCCTGAATTACCGCAATGTCACCAACCTGTAATTGTTCAAAATTTATTTCTATTTCAGTACCATCCTTTACTATCCAGACCGTACTCATACACTCCTGAAAGATATGCGTTAGCTCATTATGTGAGTTGTTTTTAGCCTTGGCCATTACCTTGAGACCCAGATAATATAGCCAGTAACCAAACGCTGCGACTGGAAGATAGCCCGAGCCTATCAGCAGGGGCAGAGTCACCAGGTTAACCATATCGACCTTGAGTTTATGCTGATGAACAATACCATAATAAGAACGCTGTACCATAGGAATTGTCAGGTAAGCAAGTGTGGCTATACTAATCAGTGAAAAGGCTGGAAACCAGATGCCAACAAGAGTTGTTCCCATTGCAACACTGGAAAGAGTTAAATGCCCGTCAATCCATTCTTCAACACTCGCTATATCCGTTTCCTGAAGTGCTTCCTTATCAGGGAGCAGCTCCTTCTTTCTGGTCGTGTTGTTATCAGTTACAGGAAGAGAAAAGATAAAATTTTTGTAATTGACTTTTTTGGGATATTTTTTATGCACCAGTGCAGAGGTAAGAAAACTGCCTCCTATACCACTTAACAGCAATAGTCCATTGACTAGCATGCTTCAGTCCTTATTGAAGTAGGCAAGCCCATTTCTTCCAGTAGTTTAAGGAACGGATCAGGATCGAGCTGTTCAACATTCACCATTTTTTTCACATCCCATTCACCGCTGGCAATTAACAGCGCGGCGGCAACAGGTGGTACACCTGCAGTATATGAAATGGCTTGCGATTCTACCTCTTCGTAGCATTGCTGGTGATCACAGATATTGTAGATAAAGAGCGCTTTTTCCTGACCCTCTTTCACACCTTTGATCAGGTTGCCAATACAGGTCTTACCCGTGTAATTGGGTGCCAGTGAAGCAGGGTCAGGCAGGCATGCCTTGACCACTTTTAAAGGGATAACTTCCTGACCTTCTGCGGTTGTAATGGGTTCATGGCTTAGCAAACCGATATTCTCCAGTACCTGGAAGCAGTTGAGATAGTGATCACCAAAGCCCATCCAGAAACGTACGGTATCAACATCCATATTGATGGACAGAGAATGCACTTCATCATGCCCCATTAAATAGACTTTCTGTCCACCTGCGACGGGAAAATCATAGCTTCTGTAAATTTCATGGTGCTTACATTCTTTCCATTGACGGTCTTCCCAGTAGCCTACATCTTCCAGGATTTCGCGCAGATTGATTTCAGGATCAAAATTGGTGGAAAAATACTTACCATGATCCCCGGCATTCACATCCATTACATCAATGACGTTGATTTTGTCAAACTCATGTTTCAATGCGTAGGCACAATAAGCATTGACCACACCCGGATCAAAACCTGCACCCAAAATAGCCGTCAGTCCTTTTTCGGCAAAACGGGGTTTGCGTTTCCAGTCGTATTCGGCATACCAGGGGTAAGGGGCATTAATAACATTAATATCTTCACTGACGGCGGTATCAATATAAGCGGCACCCGCTTGCAGACAGGCATCCATAATAACCGTATTGATAAAGGCTGTGCCGACATTAATCACAATGTCAGAGGCTGTTTCCTGAATGGCTGTGACGACATATTCAATTTTGCTGGCATCAAGCTGTCTGGCATAGAGCTGTTTATTTTTATCTCTCAGATTATCTTTTCTATGCACACTTTCGATAATAGCTTCGCACTTCTCAATGGATCTTGATGCAATGCAGATATCGCCCAGGACATTATTATTTTGTGCGCATTTATGTACGGTGACTGCACCAACTCCTCCTGCCCCGATAATGAGTACGTTCTTCATATCAGTTTTCCTCTTTCCCAGAGCCGGACTGAGAAATCTCAGTACTGAGTCCCATCTTATCCAGCAACTCAATAAAGGGATCAGGATCAAGCTCTTCTACATTAACCATGTGTTTGACATCCCAGGTTCCATTGGCAATCAGGATAGCTGTTGCTGCTGCGGGAACACCGGCAGTATAGGAAATGGCCTGTGATTCCACTTCTTCATAGCAGGCTTCGTGATCGCAGGTGTTATAGATAAAAATTTCTTTTTCTTTGCCGTTCTTTTTACCCTTGACCAGGTTGCCGATACAGGTTTTACCCGTATAGTTTTCAGCAAGAGATGCAGGGTCAGGCAGGCAGGCTTTAACCACTTTTAGCGGCACGACTTGCAGACCTTCTGCAGTTGTCACGGGTTGTTCAGAAAGTAAACCAATATTTTTTAGTACATTAAAGCAGTTAATATAATGATCGCCAAAACCCATCCAGAAACGAATGGTATCCGCCTTGATATTTTTGGACAGGGAATGCAGTTCATCGTGTCCGGTTAAATAAATGGTTTGCTCGCCAACAACAGGGAATGTGTAGTTTTGCTTTTCTGAATGCACGGCTTTACTAACCCATTTACCTCCTATCCAGGTCCAGACCTGACCGGTAAATTCCCTGAAATTGATTTCAGGATCAAAATTGGTTGCGAAATATTTACCATGATCCCCGGCATTCACATCCATAATATCAATGCTGTCGATTGTGTCAAAACAATGCTTGGCTGCATAGGCACAATAGGCATTGACGACACCGGGATCAAAGCCTGCACCCAAAATAGCCGTGAGTCCTTGTTCCTTACAGGCATCCAGATATTTCCATTCATAGTTGGCATACCAGGGCGGAGCTTCACAGATCTTATCGGGATCTTCGTGAATGGCCGTGTCTATATAAGCTGCCCCGGTTTTCAGGCAAGCCTGCAATACTGACATATTAACAAACGGACTGCCGACATTGATAACAATTTCTGAATGAGTATCTTCAATCAGTTGTGCGGTAGCATCAATATCCAGCGCATCAATCTGACGGGAATACAGCGCTTTACTGTCATCTTTGAGGTTGTTTTTACGCTCAACACTGTCGATAATTGCATCGCATTTGCTCAGGGTTCGGGATGCGATACAAATTTTACCAAGAATATTATTATGTTGGGCGCATTTATGTGCGACTACATTGGCAACACCACCTGCACCGAGAATGAGTATATTTTTTTTCATTGAAGACATTCCATATTTAAACCCGGCACCACACCTTAAAAGACGAGGCCTTACGAGGTGCTGGGTAAATTGCAAACCAGGAAAATTTATCCCAGATTTTGCTTAAAATCATTATAGCTAAACGCCTTTACTGTGTCATATTGACCGTTCAAACGCTTGATAATAATAGACGGCATTTTCAAACCATTAAACCAGTTCATCTTGACCATTGTATAACCCGCCGCATCAGAAAAATGAATCTGATCACCTATTTGCAATGGGGTTTTAAAATCATATTCACCAAATAGATCGCCGGCAAGACAGGTCTTGCCGGCGATCATGTAGTGATAATTGTCATGCTGATTGTTGCTCTGTTCAGGACTTCTTTCAGTATGCTGTACTTTTTCAATTTCAGCGGACTCTTGATAAATCAGCAAGTCCAGCATATGTGCTTCGGTTGAACTATCGACAATTGCAATGTCAATTTCATTGTGAACAATATCCAGTACTGTCGTCACCAGACTGGCAGAGCCCGTTATTGCTGTTTCTCCGGGTTCGAGGTAAATCTGTATTCCAAACTGGTCACCGAATGCTTTTAATTTAGCGGCAAATTTATCCAGAGGATAATCATCCAGGGTAAAATAGAGTCCTCCGCCCAAGCTTACCCAGTCCAGTTGATGCAATAAATCGTGATAAGTTGTACCAATATAATCCAGTTGTTGCGAAAAATTATAGAAATCATTGTTTTCGCAGTTGTAATGAAACATGACGCCATTGATTAAATGTGCTATTTCCATTACTGATGAATCATCGGTGACTCCCAGCCGTGAATACTGGCGGGCAGGGTCTGCCAAATCATAGTCAGAGAAACTGATTTGTGGATTGATTCGTAAACCGATATCTACACTATCCAGTTCGGCATAAAAACTTTTTAACTGCTTAACCGAGTTAAAAATCACTTTATCGGCATATTGTTTTAAGTCGTGTATTTCATCTTGTGCAAAAGCCACACTATAAGCATGTACTTCTTTCCCAAACTCCTCATAACCTAGTTTAGCTTCATATAATGAACTACTCGTAGTGCCATCCATATAGGATTGCATGAATTTAAAAACAGGCCAGGTGGAAAAACATTTTAATGCCAGTACTGACCTGATATTTGCGTGCTCACGTAACCACTGGATTTTCTCCAGATTCTTTAATAATTGATGTTCATCAATAATATAACATGGCGTGTTAAAGTGCATGTTATGTGTTGGCAGTGAGGTTAACCGATGTGTTGTGATCTTGAAATGGCGACTGAAGTGGCAAATCAATACCCCGTTCCAGAAAAGCGGCACGAACTTGTTGTGGCGCAAAATGCTTTTCTACCACCTGAATCGCCGCATCCTTGTCAATGCTTTTGCAGGAAAAAATATCCAGGTAGGCATCACGATTGTTGTCACTAAAATGACCCATGATAGCGGATGTTTCTATTAGCTGTACCAGTGAATAACCTGCGGCTTCGTAACTGTGTTCGGCAAAATGTACAATAACAGGTTCACCATAGGCTACCATTTTGATCGCTTTGACCAGCTCTTTGACAAATTTACTGATATCTTCCTTGTGACAGATATTTTCGTTGCAGCCACCAAGATCCAATACAAGATGTTGCCCCCATGGTTTGCGGTTTTCTGACATAGTCTTCTCCTCAGCGTATCAGTATCTGCATGTTTAACATTGATATACTGTGCGCAGCATTACGTATCAATGTTAAACTGTTATGCGCTAATATTCTAGCACATATATATGTT
>Ga0256831_1000180_pt1 | contig 33055 bp, 26 predicted proteins | sample 132544metaG_FD_189087 | JGI IMG/M metagenome (GOLD analysis project Ga0256831, IMG submission 189087) | Hydrothermal vent microbial communities from Lau Basin, Pacific Ocean - 132-544 | ecosystem: Environmental > Aquatic > Marine > Hydrothermal vents | place: Pacific Ocean: Lau Basin | collected...
TTGTTTGGTTCGAAGATTTTATTCCCAGAAGAGGCAGCTCTTCATCCTGTGTGGTTGAAGGCGTGAAACCCGGCGAAGATGCCCGCCTTACCACCATGTGGTCTATTGTTGGCTGGCCGCTGGCTTCGGTTGCCATTCCCATTTGGATAACCAAACACGATGACCTGCCGGAGGTTGTTACCTACAACGATTCCATAAAAGACTCACCACTTTGCCACAAGGCTTTAACCTTAAAGAAACAAGTTTATTGCTACAACTGGGGTAAAAGCGCCAAACATTACATCAATGTTAATGCGCTACTCAACGCCAACGGTACCGGAATCGTTCAAAAGCTAAAACCTTTGGATGACAGTCTTATCGCGCAAGGCCACAGATTGTTAAACGAGTTGCGCCGGAAAGGTTACGATTCAAAAAAAATTAAAGCCTTTTACGAGGGTGCCGACAAACAAATTCTGATAACCTACAACCAACTGTTTGGCTTGTAAGTTTTGTTTTTTTAACGGTTGAGGTTGTTGTTTTATTTAACTTGATATTTACTTTTGCCAAAAGAAAGATAGTAAAAAACAATTGTCGCAATGAACGTAGTCGAAGTGTGCTGATTAGTCATACTTCGACTACGCTCAGCATGACAACGAAGTACTGCTTTCAATAAAGTATTAAAAAGAACATATAAATATAAATTAACTTCAAGGAAAAAAAAATAAGCATATATGAAAACAAAATACTTTTTTACGGTTTTACTGGCTGTATTAATAGCAACGGTTGCTTTTGGCCAACGCCGTTCAGGAAAAAAGATTCAGGTAGGTGTTTTTGATGGCAACGGAGCAAGCCCTGTTTGTGTTGTCGAAACCATGGAAGCCCTTAAAATTGACAAAGGAATTTATCCCCATAAAATATCGGCTGTTGATATTATGAACGGTGCACTCGACAAATTGGATGTACTTATTTTTCCGGGTGGCAGTGCCAGTAAGGAGTACAACAACCTGGGGTTGAAAGCGGCTGAAAAGGTAAAAGCCTTTGCCGAAAAAAAACACAAAGGACTGGTTGGCATTTGCGCCGGAGGATACCTGTTTTCAACCACACCGGGTTACCCAAGTCTGGAACTGTTTCCTGCACCCGATATTCGCGACCATTACGACCGCGGCAGAGCATTAATAGGTTTTAAAATAAACAAAGCCGGCAAAAAAATATTTCCGGAGCTTAAAAAAGTGGACACTGCTTTTTACCAGTATTACGATGGCCCCATGTACGACATTCCGGAAGGTGCTCCCATAACCGTATTGGCAACATTAACCAGCGATATTTCGCACAAAAAAGGATACCCTAAAAATGTAACACCCGGCAAACCCGCTTTTTTTACCGCCGACTACGGAGAGGGCAAAATTATTGCTTCGGTAGGCCATCCGGAAGCTACACCAGGCATGCGATGGATAGTACCAAGAATGGCTCGATACGTTGCCGGTAAACGCTTGGTGGGTTACAAAAAAAATGTGGTCAGGCCGCAAATTTATTCAAAGGAAGAGTTTTATACACCCGATGTAATTGCCTTTGAAAAAGAGAATTTTTGGAAACTCTTCTCAAAAAATGATGACGAGGTTATTAAAGCCATCGACAATTTGCACTCCATTTATTCAAGGCCATCCATTCGCTGGTCTATTGGATTGCTACGTCACACATCGCCTAAAGTACGTCAGTATGCAGCGCAATATTTGCTGGAAACCGAATATACAGCAGCGCTACCCGATATAAGAGCAGCCTATCTGTCAGAAAAGGATGAGGCTACCAAAGCCGTACTTAAAAAAGTGCTCAACGGGTTAAACGGGCTTAGTCAATAATTAAAAATAATCGGGGTTTTTTGCATGTAAGTCCCTTACAAACCTGAGGGCTTTTCCCATGTGGTTTTCGATGGTTTTAACCGAAAGTTCCAAAGTGGAAGCAATCTCTTTATAGCTCATGCCATCTACCTTATGCAGTCTGAATATCAATCCTGTTTTTAATGGCATGGCGTCAATTGCAGTGCCAACAGCCTTTCTTAAATCCTGCCGAACCATTAAGGTTTCGGGTGTTACCTCCATTTTCAGATAATTTTCATGGTTTGAAATGTCGCTAAACTCAGGCTTGTTTTTACGTAAATAGGAAATAACGGCATTGCGTACACTTCGATATAAATAGGCTTTTACATAAGTTACTTTGGTGTGTTTTTCACGGTTTTGCCAGATTCTGATAAAAACATCCGACACCAGCTCTTCGGAGTGATTAACCGATTTAAGCATTAAAAACGAAAAATTACAAAGCGGCTCATAATAACGATCGAAAAGAACTTCCAGAGCATGGACATTCCCCTTTCGTATCTGTTCCATCAATTGTAAATCGCTAATATGTTCTTTTTCTGCCAAAAATCCTATCTGTTTACAGTGTTAGCAAAAATAGCTTTTTTAAGCTAATGATAAAAACCGGAAAAACGAGTTTGAAAACCGATTGTCCGAATTGTTGGAAATTGATTATTCAAACAAACACCAAAAGCTTAGGGCATTCATAAAAAAGCTGATTAAAAAACCACAAGTCTCTCCTAACGTTCCTGTACTATTTAGAAGTACCCTCTGACAACAACGGGTCTGAAAGAGCCATAAAAAATGCAAAAGTGAAAATGAAAATCTCCAATCAGTTCAAGTCAATAGATTTCGCCAATCAGTATGCTGTTCTCTGGTCTGTCATAGACACAAGCCTTAAAAAAACTCACAAAAAAATTCGTTAAATCCGTGTAATTCGTTGGTCTTTGTCAACGAATTACACAAATTACACGAAATCTATCATGCCTGCCTTAATAGATTTCATATTATTGCAATGGAATATCAAATAGTATAAAAGCATTAATAAGTTGCTGGTTTGATTTGCATAATATTATTCCAACAGCTCCTTCTCCGATAGTTATCGTAGCTATCGGAGGAATAAAGAGTTAACTATAAACAACTTCAATAAAAGTACCCATTCCATTTATAAAACCACTGAGTGGTTTAATATGAATAACCATCGGTGAAACCGGTGGTTAAAACGATACAAACATTAAAGAACCCTGGAAGGGTTCAATAACATTTGTTTAATCCCTTCAGAATTATAATTTATTTAACTACCTATTTCCCGGCACTTCTTACAGGGAAATCCATATTAAATCCTTTCAGGATTTTGCCCTTAGATATTACAAACAATTTGATATACCTTACAAGCAAAAAAGCGACACGTACCTCATAAAACAAGTTAATTCGCTAATGGTTTTTCATTAAAAAATTCTTTTCTCCGATTATAATGTCAATAATCAGCGTAGTATCGGAGGTTACTAAAAATGAAATTTTTTTATAGGCCGGCGGACCGAATGTGCCGGTTTTGTTGTTTGAAAACCCAAACGGTTCAACAGGAATTTTCATGCTGCCTCTATAATCCAACGAATCGTTGCCATTCAAATCCTGAAACAATGCAATGGCATAATAATTATTAACAGGCAACTTAAAAGATACGGTAGCCCGATTGTCCGAAATATTTTTAACAGCGGTTTTAAAAGGAACACTGTTATTATAGTTTTCTTTACCATTGAAAACAGCAACATGCGCTTTTCCAACGGATTGCGCTATACTGTCAATTACTACATTTACAGTTGCTTCCGTTTGTGCAAACGCAGAAGGTGTCGATAGCAGCATCAAAAAAACAGCCGTAAAAAAAACTCTGTTCATTTTTTTATTTTTTTGCCAGTTCCAGCAACTCATTAATCATCATGGCCGTGGCACCCCAAAGTATTTCGCCGTCAACAATAAAACAGGGTACCTCCAATGCCGTAACATATTTTGTAGTTACTTTTCTTATTTGCTTTGCATCGGGTTTCATCAACTCCCATAGGGCAACGGTTATTACTTTTTTCACCTCCTCATTGGGTTTAAAAGCCGGTTTTTCATCAACATATCCCACAAAGGGAATAACATTAAAATTGGAGGGCGAAATATAAACCGGGGTAAGTTTCCCCAAAATATGAACCCGACTGATGTCGATACCCAACTCTTCCCGGGTTTCGCGCAATGCGGTGGCTGCATCACTTTTGTCGTATGGTTCTGCCTGTCCTCCCGGAAATGAAATTTGGCCGCTGTGAACCGAATGATTAGTGGCTCGTTTCATAAGCACCAACATGGTTTCACCCTTTTCGGGATACAGCAGCGCCAAAACAGCACTGTTTTTCGGCGGAATATCGTTGTTATTATATACCAACTGTTCAACGCGTGTTACCGGTGCCATTTGATATTGAATATTAAACCCCGGCAAAGGTTTGCGCAGGTTTTCAGCGAGGCTTTTAATAAAATCGGAAAATATTAAACCCATTAAATTGTGTGTCAATATAAAAATGTTTTCAAAAGTAAGTATATTACCAAAAAGAAATGTAACTTTGGATTCGATTTTAAAAAAATTATACCGTGTCAGTTCAAGAGAAAAAATTTCCGGATATTAAAGAAATTACACAAGATGAGGATGTTAAAAAGCTTATTTTGTGGAATGATGATGTAAATTCGTTTGACTTTGTTATCGAAAGCCTTGTTGAAGTTTGCGGACACGACTATATGCAGGCCGAAACCTGTGCCCTTATCGCTCATTTTAAAGGCAAATGCCCTGTAAAAAGCGGCTCGTTTGATGAACTTAAACCCATCTACACCGAAATGACCAATCGTAAATTAACTGTGGAGATTAACTGATATGTTGTGGCTTGTAATTGTATTAATTGTTGTGGGTATTGCATTGCTGCTGCTCGAAGTGTTGGTAATTCCCGGTACCGGGTTTGCGGGCATAGCGGGGTTTGGTGCCATTGTAGCCGGAGTTTGGGTTGCTTATGCTCATCTTGGAACCTCGTCGGGTAACATTGTGCTATTGGTTACCATTGCCGTTAACGTAATCGCTATCTGGCTGGGCGTCAGATCGAAAACATGGAAAAAAGCAGCGCTTGTTTCAACCATCGATGGCAAGGTAAACACCATGGAGCGAGCAGGCTTAAAAGTGGGCGATGTGGGAAAAACCATTTCAAGATGCGCTCCCATGGGCAAGGCTGAATTCAACGGTAATTTTGTGGAAGTTGATGCCCGTACCGACTTTATCGACCCCAACACCGACATTGAAATTATTAAAATTGATAACAATAAAATTTATATTAAATCTTTAAAACAATAAATTATGGATACAAATGCCTATTTAATAATTGCCATGGGTATAGGAGCACTTTTTCTTATCTGGGTGCTTTTTTACTTCATCCCTGTAGGGCTGTGGTTTAATGCATTGGTAAACGATGTGCGAATTTCGCTGGTACAGCTGATTATTATGCGATGGCGTAAAGTTCCGCCAAGCCTTATTGTAAACAGCATGATTACGGCAGCCAAGGCGGGTATTAACCTCGACCGTGGAAACCTCGAAGCGCATTACCTTGCAGGAGGCCATGTGCAACAGGTGGTTAATGCATTAATTTCATCCGATAAAGCCAATATGTCGCTGGATTTTAAAACTGCCACCGCCATCGACCTTGCCGGTCGTGATGTGTTGGAGGCCGTTCAAATGTCGGTTAACCCAAAGGTGATTGACACCAAAAAAGTGGCCGCTGTGGCCAAAGATGGTATCCAGCTTATTGCTATGGCACGGGTTACCGTACGAGCCAACATAAAACAGTTGGTTGGAGGTGCCGGAGAAGAAACCGTTCTGGCGCGTGTTGGTGAAGGTATTGTATCTTCCATCGGATCGGCAAAATCGCACAAAGCGGTACTTGAAAATCCCGACAGTATTTCAAAAGTGGTATTGGAAAAAGGCCTCGACTCGGGAACCGCCTTCGAGATACTTTCCATTGACATTGCTGACATTGATATTGGTAAAAACATTGGTGCTGTGCTGCAAATGGATCAGGCCAACGCCGATAAAAACATTGCACAGGCAAAGGCCGAAGAGCGCAGGGCAATGGCTGTTGCCCATGAGCAGGAGATGAAAGCCAAAGCCCAGGAAGCCCGCGCCAACGTTATTCAGGCCGAAGCTCAAATTCCCATGGCCATCGCCGAAGCATTTAGAAGTGGTAACCTCGGCATTATGGATTATCAAAAATACCGAAACATACAGGCAGATACGCGCATGCGCGATTCCATAGCCAAAGACCCTAATATTGAAGGAAGCAGAGAGAACAAATAAACCTTGCCTTTAATATAAAATGAAAAAAAAGCAGTGCTCCCAAATATGAGACACTGCTTTTTTGCGTTATGGTAAGATAATAATGGCGAACCATTGTTGGTTTACAATAATTCGTTATTTTTATAAACGATTTTAGATGAGAGGTGAAACGTACATGAAAAAACCGGATAAAGTATCGATACAGTCGCTGAATAGTTTATTGCATAACGAAACGAAGCCTTTCAACGACAAAGAAAAGCACTTGATTTCAAAAGCTTTTAACCGCGTTTGGGAATCACATCACCTTAACCCATCTGACGAAAAATTTAAACACTACCTCGAAATTGCCCACATTGTAATTAAAGAAATAGGGCTGGGTGCCAATTCGGCCATGGCAGCATTAATGCATGGTATTTCATCCAATGAATATTCATACGAAAAAATGGAAAGCGCCTTTGGCCACGAAGTCAGAGTAATTGTTGAAGGCTTTAATAAAATATCAGAATTACAAACACAGCGCGTTTCATTCCAGTCGGAAACATTCAGGAGCATGTTTCTATCCATTGTTGACGACATCAGGGTTATTTTAGTTAAAATGGCGCACCGTTTGTACGACCTGCGAAACCCCGACGAATCATCTCCCGAACGGTTTACAAAAGTTATTAACGAAACAAAATATATTTATATTCCCATTGCACACAGGCTGGGGCTTTATAACGTAAAAACCGAGATGGAAGAGCATGTAATGCTCTACGAAAGTCCTGATATTTACAACGATATAAAAAACAAACTTAAAGAGACCAAAACCAAGCGCGAGGTTTATATTCAGGACTTTTTAAAACCCGTCGAGCGCGAATTAATCAGGGCGGGCATCAACTATGAGCTTAAGTATCGAACCAAGTCGATACCCTCAATCCGGGCAAAGATTAACCGTCAGAATGTTGGTCTGGAGGAAATCTTCGATCTGTTTGCCATCCGGATTATTGTGGATGCAAAACCAAAAAAAGAGCAGGAGATGTGCTGGCGAACCTACTCCATAGTTACCGATATTTACGAGCCAAACCCCAAAAGGCTTCGCGACTGGATTTCGCAACCCAAAGAGAGCGGGTACGAATCGTTACACACAACGGTTAAAGGCCATAGCGGTAGATGGGTAGAGGTTCAAATACGGACAAAACGTATGGATGATGAGGCAGAGCGAGGGCAGGCAGCACACTGGATTTACAAAGAAAACCACAAAGCCAAAGATGCTGACAACTGGCTTACACAGGTGCGTGGCGCACTGGAAAAAAGTAAAACTTCCGATAAAGCGGTTTATAAAGTTGGTAACAAAAAAACCGACAAAGTGTTTGTATTTACTCCCAAAGGAGACCTCAAGCAATTTGTTGCCGGAGCTACGGTGCTCGATTTTGCCTACGATATTCATTCCGATGTGGGAGCGCACTGCAATGGTGCCAAAGTAAACAATGTTGCCGTACCCATTCGCTATGTGCTTAAAAACGGCGACAAAATCAGCATCATAACCTCCAACAGGCAAAAACCTAAAATCGACTGGTTAGCCTATGTGATAACCGACCGGGCACGAAACCGCATCAAACGTCAACTTAAAGAAGAAAAATATCAGGAGGCAGAAGCGGGAAAATCGTTGCTGTTGCGAAAATTTAAAAACTGGAAAGTTAAAAGTACCGATGACCTTATCAACCTTTTGGTAAAACATTTTAAGCTCGATACTGCCGTTGACCTCTATTATCTGGTGGCAACCAACAAACTGGATGTTGCCATCATTAAAAAAGTAATTTTCGAAAAAACAGACGAAGAGGATAAAAAGGCCGGCACAGCCAGGGAGAGAGAACCATCGGTAGAAACAGGCAGCACCGCTACAAAACGCGACAGAGAAGATGAAAAAGAGGTACTTTGGGTGGGCGACAACCTTAAAAATGTAAACTACCATTTTTCAAAATGCTGCAACCCGATATTGGGCGATCGCGTTTTCGGTTTTGTTACAACTCAGGGTAAAATATCAATCCATCGTTACGATTGCCCCAACGCCAAACGATTGTTAGAAAGGTATCCCTACCGTGTGCTGCCCATAAAATGGCTCGATACCAACGAAGATATTTATAAAAATGCCGTTATCCGTATTCAGGGTAAAGATGTGCTGGGGCTGGTGGGCGAAATAACCTCCACTATTTCCAACGACCTGAACATAAACATGCGTTCCATCAATTTTGAAACAAAAGGAAAACAATTTGACGGCCGCGTTACGGTAATGATTAAATCGGTTGATTATTTAAACAGCCTGATTCACCGCCTCGGAAAAATAAAGGGCGTACTAAAAGTTACCCGCGTAAAATAATTATACATACAACCATTCAACAATTATGATGTCATACCTTTAACCACATAACCCTTTTATGAAAAAAATACTTCTGGCAGCTCTGTTTTTAAGTTATATTATGCTTACAGGCTGCGTAAAAATCTTAAACGATGAGCTTAAAACCAAGGAGACAAAAATGGTGCTCAACGCAGCCATTGCTCCCGATAGCGTTTTTACGGTAAATGTAAGCCGAACCTTTAATATTTTTGAGGACGAATCGGCTGACAACCTGCCCTTTATCGATAGTGCCAATGTGTTGCTTTATGAAGACGATCAATTTTTGTTTCAGTTACAAAATACCGGATACGGATTTTATAAACATCCCGGATTTTACCCTCAAATTGGTAAACAATACAGGGTAACTGTTTCGCATGGTGCCTGGCACGACATCGAAAGTATTGCCTCCATCCCTCCAAAAGTGCCCATTGTTTCGCTGGATACCTCGTCTGTTTTTAATTCCGATGAGTACGGAAATAATGAAACACAGTACATTGGAGAGATTACCTACAACGACCCGCCCGGAGTTGCCAATTACTATCAGTTAAGTTGTGTATTGTATAATTATTACAACGACAGTTTGGTTTATGTTGACCCGCAATCTGCTGTATGGCCCACCGATGACAATGAGCGTTTTTTCGACAGCCAATCGGGCAGCAGCCTTCTTTGGAGCGATAAACTTACCGATGGCAAGCAGGTAACCTTTAAATTTATCTTTTTGTATGCTTATGCCTACAACAAAATGGCAAGAGAAAACAAACAAACCTTTAAATTTGAGTTTCACCTGAAATCGATAACCAAAAATTACTTTACCTATCTGAAATCGCTGGGTGTTTATTGGGAAACAGGCGGAAGTGAAAACCCCTTTTCGGAACCTGTGGTTATTTATTCAAACGTTGACAACGGTTATGGTATCCTTGGAGCTTATAGCAGCGATACCATATCGGTTAGTTACACTGTTTCCACCGGTGGCGGCGAAGGAGGTAAGCCATGAAAAAATTTATTATAATTCTGCTTGCCATCATGTTAGGTGCAGCAACCGGACATGCTCAAAAATTTACCATTACCGGATTTGTTAATGATGCTTCCAACGGCGAAAAGCTATTGGGTGCCAACGTTTATAACAAACAAACCTATGCGGGATGTGTAACCAACAACTACGGATTTTACAGCCTCACCCAGCCAAAAGGCATGGTTACGGTGGTTTACTCCTTTGTGGGATATCAGCCTCTTAACCTCACTTTTAACCTAACTGCCGACACGGTTATTAATGTGGAGCTAAAACCTACCATTGAGCTGGAAGAGGTTGAAGTTAAAGCCAATGGCATTGAGCACCACCTCGAAAGCTCACAAATGAGCATTACCGAGCTTCCATTGAAAACCCTTAAAAAATTACCCGTATTTTTTGGCGAGGTCGATATTATGAAAACCATTCAGCTGTTGCCAGGCGTACAATCGGGAACCGAAGGCACCAGTGGTATTTACGTGCGTGGCGGCGGCCCCGACGAAAACCTTATTTTGCTGGATGGCGTTCCGGTATATAACGCCAACCATCTGTTCGGTTTCTTTTCGGTGTTTAATGCCGATGCCCTCAATTCGGTAACACTGGTAAAAGGAGGTTTTCCGGCAAGGTATGGCGGCAGGCTCTCCTCGGTGCTCGACATCAGAATGAAAGAGGGTAACAGCAAAGCCTTTAAGGTGCAGGGAACCGTAGGGTTTATTGCTTCAAAAATTACCCTCGAAGGGCCTGTGGTAAAAAATAAATCGTCGTTTATTGTTTCGGCACGACGAACCTATATCGATATCTTATCGTACCCCTTACAACTTATTGCCAACAAAATGGCAGGCAACAGCGATAACTTTTTTGGCGGCTATTATTTTTACGATTTAAACGGGAAAATAAACTGGCGGTTTTCCGAAAAAAGCCGCATTTACCTGAGTGCTTATATGGGAAACGATAAGGCATACGCCAATAGCAAATACGAATCGGCTGATTATAAAACCAAAGATAATTTTAAACTAAGATGGGGAAATATTACCACTGCCTTACGATGGAATTATGTGTTCAATAAAAAACTCTTTGCCAATTTCAGAGGCTCCTACAGCCGGTATAATTTTTTGGTTGGTGAAAAAAGCGATAACACAACACCTGATTATCACGAAAAACTGGCCTTTGATTATTTTTCGGGAATTGATGATTTGGCTGCCGCCGCCGATTTTGATTTTGTGCCCACCACAAATCAATATATCCGCTTTGGAGTCAGCAACATTTATCACACCTTTAATCCCGGTGTAAATGCCTATTCGTTTAGCAATCAGGAGGGGTCGGAAAATGCATCGGTTGACACAACCTTTGGAAACAATAAAATTTATGCCAACGAAATTGACGCGTATGTTGAAGATGACTTCTCCCTGGGCAGTTATGTTAAAATGAATCTCGGTTTGCATGCTTCAGGCTTTTATGTAAAAAATACCTTTTATAAATCGTTGCAGCCCCGTGCGGCGTTGCGGGTAATTGCTTCTAAAAAACTGTCGCTTAAGGCTTCGTATGCAACCATGGCGCAGTATGTGCATTTGTTAACCAATACTTCAATTGGCCTGCCCACCGATTTGTGGGTTCCGGTAACCGATACCATCAAGCCCATGAAATCGCAACAGGTGGCGTTGGGTGGCGTGTATAACCTGAACGATATGTTTGAAATAAGCCTCGAAGGATATTATAAGTGGCTTGAAGATGTTATTTCGTACAAACCCGGTGCATCGTACCTAACATCGGACAACAACTGGCAGGAGATGATTACGGTTGGAAATGGATGGAGCTATGGTGCCGAACTTTTAATACGAAAAGATATGGGTAAATTAACCGGATGGATAGGATACACCCTGTCGTGGTCGTGGCGTAAGTTTGAAGAGGTTAGCCCCGATAAATTCCCCTATCACTACGACAGGCGGCACGACCTTTCAATTGTTGCCACTTACAAGCTTAGCGACAAAATCGACTTTGGTGCCACCTGGGTGTTTGGAACCGGTGCCGCCATTACCCTGCCGTACGATAAATACATTACCATTGATAACAGCGCAGGAGGCTATGCAGGCGTAGGAGGCCCGGGTGGCATGCAACCCTATTATGAGTATGTTGATAATGTGGAGGAGCGCAACAACTACCGCACGCCAAGCTATCACCGCCTCGACCTCGGGGTTAATTTCCATAAAAAGAAAAAATGGGGCGAACGCACCTGGAGCGTAGGGCTGTACAATGCCTATTTTCGCCAAAATTACTTCTTTATTTTTGTGGATTACGATTACGACCATTACAACGGAACCGGCAAACCCCAAAAGGTGTTAAAACAGGTAAGCCTTTTCCCCGGCATGCCCTATGTTTCGTATAGTTTTAAGTTTTAACCGGTAAACCAAACAACAAAGCCGCTAATTTGCGAGGGGCGTAATCCCCGAAGTCCGCCCGGATGAATATCCCTGCCCGTCCGGTCAGGCAGGCATTCGGACGGGCAATCTTAGACAATGAACGTTTATTGCTTAAATCATCACCCATCAATCATCTCCTACTCTCATCAAACACCTTCAACACTTTCAACACCGTTCCAACATTCCGTTTTATTGTTTTATCCTCCGATTGTGCCATCTGTTTCAGGTTGTTTTGGCAGAATGGCGACAGCTTTAAATCCCAAAGCAGCACCATGGCCGAGAGGCGAAGATACTCGTTTTTTTCTTTGGTGCTGCGCAGGTTTACCGGCTCGGTGTTGAGGTAGTCGCGGATTTTTTGTTGGCTTTCGGCAATGTATTTTCCCGATACGGTTACCGGCTTGTTATCCATGCGCAACTGTACGAGGTTGCGAGGCAGCATCAACGGCAGCAGCCGGGCATCGAGGTGCTGTTGAGGGTTGATGATTGTGTAAATGATTTTTCCGTTTTCAAACTTTGCATCGGCGTAAGGTGTAAGCCAACCGGAGGGCTTTGTTTGCGACAGAGCCAACAAAGGCAAAAAGAGAAAGAGGAGTATTGTTTTTTTCATGGTTTTGTTTTTTGATTCATTGTTTCAATTCATTTTACAGGGTGTGTTGTTTAAGATTGCTTCGCTTCGCTCGCAAATTACAGGCTTCGGATGGTTTTTTTGTAGTCGTATCGGTTTTCCCCGGAAACTATATAACAGAGCACGTAATTTGCGAGGGGCGCAAGCCCCGAAGCAATCTTAAACAATGAACGCTTATTTTTGTTAAGTTATTAATTTTCAATATTCAACACGCAATAATCAATTTTCAGGTTTGTTTGTTTCGAGCTCTTGTACTTGCTCATTGCTCGTTGAACATTGCTTATTGCTTATTTACTCCTTTCAAGAACAAACGCCCTCTTCCCCAGCACCTTTTTCCCGTTGCTTACCACCGCCACGTACAGCCCCGGTGAAAAGCCGTTAACAGACAATTGTGCCTCTTTCTGTCCGGTGGCAATGGGCTTTTTCACCATTGGCCTGCCCGATATATCGTACACGGTAAGCTGCATGTTGCTGTGGTATTGGGTGTATTTCAGCTTAAAATGCACCATGTTGCCGTTTACGGGATTGGGGTAAGCCGTGAGATCCACCTTTTGTTTGGCAGCATAGTAGGCGGCGGGCGAAGGAAACTCCGGCGTGCTTACAATTACTCCGCAATCGGTTACATAAATGGTATCCGATGCTATGGGCAGGTTATCGCACAAACTGTCGTAGTTATAAGATGCCGTATCAATGGGCACGCTGTTTAAATCGGCATTAAATTTATAGAGTACGATGTTCCAATTGTTGTCGTTGGAGTTGTAGGCCAGATAGTACTGGTTGCTAATGGTATCTTTTTCAAGCGGATACAAGCCGCTACTCATTGTAGCATTTGGGTGCGACTGGTGGTTGAATACATTGCACATGGTATCTATAATCATTTCTCCTGTAGGATTTTCTCCGGCGCCCTGATTACCATACTTTACAGAAGCAAAATAGGTGGTATCATCACGAATGGCAAGGTCAAGGAAAAAGTTATCGGTTACTGTGGGGTCTATACTACTGTTTTCAAGTATGTAGTATGTGGTCTCATTTCCGGCAGTATCGAAATTCATAAGCAGTGAATTTGCAATGGGATATCTTTTGTCGCCCCAACCGTGTAAAATTCCATTTTCATAGGAAATTACACCAATTGTTGTTCCGATTATAGTATCTGTGGTGCTGCTGTCGGTTACTCCGTAAGGTAAAAGCCATTCTTCGTAAAAATTCGTATCGGTCTTTATATACATTGGTTTTAAAAAGCCAAGGTTGGGTTTATCAGGATGTGCATAATAACCAAATCCCGACAGGATAATAAATCCGTCAAATTCATTCATGCCGAAATCAATTATCATACTCAAAAGCAGCGGATATTTTTGCAGCATGTTAAAGGGGTGAAACCAAAGAAAATTACCGGCGGTATCGAAAGATAAAAGGCCAATATCATAGTCGGAATTACCGCTAACCACTCCTGTACTGGCTACAATGTTGCCGTCGGAAGTAAAAATAGCGTTGTTAAAATAGGTTTCATAATAGTTGTACGGGTCAACAAACTCACGGCACCACAGCAGGTTACCACAGGCATCAAGATAAACCAGCGATGCTTTGTAATCGGTTTCTCCGTAAATCATCATTTCACCGGATGCATTTTGTTTTATGCCATTCGGGCTTACCGGATTATCATAAAACAGATGCTTTTGCCATAATATATCACCGTTTCTGTCAAGTTTAAAAATAGAAGTATTGTTATGGATACTTTCTCGTACCGAAATTAATTGACCATAATCGTACGAAATAGTATTTTGAAGTGAAACATATTCTTCTCCGCTTATCTCATTTTCCCACCTTTGCTGCCCTACGGACAGCAAAGGAAGAAAAAGTAATAACACTACATAAATTCTGACACGCATGGTTTAATATTTTACAAATTTTGCACTTTGCAAGGTGTTGCCCGAATCCGACAGCCGTATCAGATATGTACCCGGGGTATAGTCGCGTAGGTCTATTATTTTAACGCCTTGTTTTTTAAACAATCGGAAAGTGTTAATGTGCATGCCTGTAAGGGTATAAATTTCAATAACCGGATTTACAGTTTTATAATCAACCTTATACTCAAATGTAAGGTATTGTTTGGCGGGGTTGGGATAGAGCGTAAAGTATTGATCCGCTATGTTAGAAGTATTGCCTAAACCACCTTTTACTTTTGCCGTTTTGTTTTGTGTGGTATCGGGAAAAATGTAGGGCTCGTTGTAAACAATGTCGCCCGTTTTTATAAGAATGTTGCGAGCAAGAGCCTGTACCAATCCACCGGAGTTTTGCACAATGTTGTACAGCGTAGCCTTTTGTGTACTGTCAATATCGGTTATGTTTTTGCCTTCCGATTGCAAGGTAAGCAAAACACCGAAATAATCTTCGTAAGCGGAATGAATACCGGTTTCATAACTGCTTAAATCGAAAACGGAGGTTACGTCCGAAAGCTTGTTTATCACACCTGTACTATCTCCATTGTTGTATCTTGCAAAGGCCTGTAAATAATAGGATTCGGGAGTTTGCACCCGGGCAAGCGCAGATTCAATACTGTCGTAAACGGCAGTAATTGTCGTATCGCTCATATTCAACCGTACCAAATCGTTAACATTTTGTTGTTTGCGTGATGCATAATAGGCTTTTTTAGATTCCAGCGCTTCTTTTTCGCCCAGTACGGTGTCGTTGGCATGTATTTGCGCCATTTGATTATCGTTAGGTGGGGTAGTGCGTTCGTTCAGTTTGTTTAACACATTTTCCGCTTTGGCCGACTGCGGGTTCTCGGCCAAAATTTCGGTAACAATGCTGTTGGGCAGCACATCCTCCTTTTCGGCTGCGTTTACCATTACCGTGTCGCTGAGGTAGGGTGAAGCACTGAGCAACTGGCTGCGTAGTTGCATAGTTTCGGGGGGCATCATCTTATTTATTTTCTGTTTTCATCAAATATTTTTAATACTGACAGCACCGTTCCAACATTTTGTTTTATCTCTTTATCCTCCGACTGCACCATCTGTTTCAGGTTGTTTTGGCAGAACGGCGACAGTTTTAAATCCCAAAGCAGCACCATGGCTGAGAGGCGAAGATACTCGTTTTTTTGTTTGTTTTCAATTTTTATTTGAGAGTGTATTGTTGAAGATTGCCAGTCCGGTCAGGCGGGCCTACCCGAGTGCATCATTCAGGCGGGCCTGCCCGAGTGCATCGTTCAGACGGGCGTTCGGACGGGCAATCTTAAACAATGAACGCCTATGCCTTCTCAAACAAACAATGTTAAGCTATTGTAAATAGTTAAAATAAGTCGAATTGTTGTGTATCTTTGTGCCCTGTTAAGATTTAGTTCCCCTCCCTCAAATTTTATTGGCCATAAAACCACCTTGTCCATTGATAATTTGATATTACAAAATCTAATTTAATAACCAAAACAACAAAAATTTACAGTTTATGTCATCAAAAAAAAATAAAAGAAAATTTAAAGGCACCCTGCAAGGCGTTATCCTTAGCGAGTTTGCCGACAATCCGTTTAAAGCACTTAATTACAAACAGGTTTCGTTTAACCTCGGCATCCGCGATAAGGCAACACGCGATATGGTTCGCCGTGTAATTGACCAACTGTTTGAAAACGGCGATTTAATTGAAGTGAAAAAGGGAAAATTCATGCTTCCCGCCGACAAGCTTAACAAGTTTGCCAACAAACACAAATATATTACCGGTACGGTAGAAATGAAAGAAACCGGAAAGGCCTATATTATTTCCGACGAAGGAGGCGACGACATCCTTATTATGCCCAACAACCTTAACCATGCGCTTAACCGCGACCATGTTAAAGTGCTGATACTTCCCAAACGTAAAGGACGTAAACCCGAAGGCCAGATTGTTGAAATACTGAAAAGAGAAAAAGATACCTGGGTTGGCATTTTTGAAAAAAGCAAGAACTTTGGCTTTGTGGTACCCGACAGCAAAACCATGCCCTACGACATTTTTATTCCCAAAGAAAAAACAAACCGTGCCGAAAACGGCCAAAAGGTGCTGGTTAAGCTAACCGAGTGGCCCGAACATTCAAACAACCCCTTTGGCGAAATTGTACAGGTCTTGGGCCGTCCGGGCGATAACGATGTGGAGATGCAATCCATTTTATCGGAATATAATTTTCCGCTCTCCTTTCCAAAAGAGGTTGAAAAAGATGCCGACAAAATTAAGTACAGCCTTAGCAAGGAGGAGCTAAAAAAACGACGTGACTTCAGAGATGTTTTTACCATTACCATCGACCCCTGGGATGCCAAAGATTTTGATGATGCCATCTCCATAAAAAAACTCAACGAAAACCTTTGGGAGGTGGGTATTCACATTGCCGATGTGTCGAACTACGTTAAGCCGGGCACCGCCCTCGACAAAGAAGCTTACAACCGTGGAACATCCATCTATTTGGTTGACAGAGTTATTCCCATGCTGCCCGAAAAATTATCAAACGGCGTATGTTCGTTACGGCCCAACGAAGAAAAGCTGACCTTTTCGGCAGTTTTTAATTTGAATGATAAAGCCGAAGTGCTGTCGCAGTGGTTCGGAAAAACCGTTATCAAATCAAACAGAAGATACACTTACGAGGAGGCGCAAAAAATTATTGAAACCGGAAAAGGTGATTTTCCCGATGAGATATTAACCCTGCACAAGCTGGCCACCATTATGCGGCAACAGCGTTTTACCAACGGAGCCATTAATTTTAATACGGTTGAAGTCCGCTTTAAGCTTGATGAAAAAGGAAAACCGATTGAAACCTACATTAAGGAACAAAAAGAGGCCAACCACCTTGTGGAAGAGTTTATGCTGCTGGCCAACAAAAAAGTGGCCGAGCATGTTGGAAAAACCGCACGGAACAAAAAAGCCAAAACCTTTGTTTACCGTATTCACGATGAGCCAAACCCCGAAAAATTGAACACCTTTGTGCAGTTTCTGAAAAAGATGGGGCACCATCTGAACATCAGCAACCGACAGGCTCTGGCACAATCGTACAACGAGTTGTTCAATAAAATAAAGGGAAAGGGTGAGGAAAACCTCATCGAAACCATCGCCATCCGTACCATGTCGAAAGCCATCTATTCCACCGATAACATTGGCCACTACGGACTGGCATTTCCCTATTACTCGCACTTTACCTCTCCCATTCGCCGTTATCCCGATATGATGGTGCATCGTTTGCTGCAACGCTATCTCGAAGGCGGCTCTTCGGTTAACAAAGAGGAGTACGAAGAGTACTGCAAACATTCATCGGATATGGAAAAGAGGGCAACGGAGGCCGAGCGCGAATCAATAAAATACAAACAGGTTGAATTTTTACAGGACAAAGTTGGAAAGGTGTTCGAGGGTGTAATTTCGGGGGTAAGCAAATGGGGGCTTTTTGTTGAGCTGTCGGTAAGCAAAAGCGAAGGCCTTATTCGTATGCAACAAATGGCAGACGATTTTTATGTGCTTGACGAAGATAACTATCGAATTCTCGGGCGCAACAGCGGTATGGTGTATCGCCTTGGTGATAAGGTAAATGTGTTGGTAAAAAAAGTTGACCTCGGACGCAGGCAGCTCGACTTTGAGCTGGTGGATTAGGGAGCAGATGTTTTAAAAACTCGACCGCATGGCTTCCACCGGATCAAGGCGTGAAGCCGCCCATGACGGAATAAACCCCGACAGAAACCCGATAAAGGCCGATACCGTCAGTCCCAGCATAATGTTTTTTATTGAAAGCACCATGGCAAAGTCGAAGGCGTTGCTGACAATCAGGGTTAAAATAAACACCAACAGCAATCCTACAAGGCCTCCCATCAGCGAAAGAAAAACAGCTTCAAACAGAAACTGCATCAGAATAAAATATTTTTTGGCGCCAAGTGCTTTTTGAATACCGATTTGGTTGGTTCGCTCCTTTACCGATACAAACATAATATTGGCAATACCAAACCCTCCCACCAACAGCGAAAACCCACCGATAATCCAACCTGCTATGCCAATAATGGCAAACAGCTGGTCGAAACCTTTTGAAATAATATCGGTTTGATTAATGGCAAAATTATCATCCGCTGCCGGCTTTAGCTTTCTGATTGAACGCATAATACCCGTAAGCTCATCCTTCATCTCATCAATACTAACATTGGGTTTGGCTTTTACAATAATGGTAGCGCCAATATGCCGGTAATCAATCAGGTTTTTGGCAAACGCTGCCGGAACATATACCAGCTTGTCGGGCGAATTGCCAAAAACATCATCGCCCTTGCGTTTAATCACACCAATTACCATTAGTTTCCGGCCAAAAATTTTTACTTTTTTTCCAACCACATCCAAATTACCAAAAAGGCCGGTGGCAATATCATACCCTAAAATGGCCACATTCCGGCCGCTAAACGATTCCTGATCGGTAAAATACCGGCCTTCACCAATGTCGATGGGCATAACTTTAATAAAGTCGTGCGATACCGCCTGTATCCTTGTATCTTCAACCACATTGTTACGATAATACACATTACGCGAAACGCTGAACATAAAAGCGGCCTTATCAATTGTATTGCTGCGCTTTGTAAGCTGTTTCATTTCGCGAAGTCGAGGTTCGGGCCGCTGCCAGTATTTCCACCAGGGATAGTCGCCACCCATCGCCCACGGCCACTTTTGAATAAACAAAACATCGTTACCCAACGAGTTAATTTCGGTTTTAATGGAATCCTGCAAACTGTCGAAAACAGTAAATACCGCAATAATTGAAAATATCCCGATGGTGATACCCAACAACGACAAAATAGTCCGAACCTTATTGACCACCAACGAACTGATGGCAAATAAAAGGCTTTCGTGTATTAATTTTAATATTATCACTATGTCAATGGTTATAAATCGTAAACAAATATTTGTATTTCGATTTTTTTCGTTAAAAATTATTGTAAAAGTATAATAACTTTTGATTAAAACTTGTTATTTTGCAAAACCATTTGAGGATTGGGGTTTTTGTCTCACTTTTAATAATTTACCAAATTGAAAAAGATTAAATCGGCGCTGATTTCAGTTTTTTACAAAGAGGGCCTTGAGCCAATAGTTAAAAAACTAAAGCAATTGGGTGTTAACATCTATTCCACGGGGGGCACTCAAAGCTTTATTGAGTCGCTGGATATTCCGGTTACATCGGTTGAGTCGCTTACCGATTACCCTGCCATTTTGGGAGGAAGGGTAAAAACATTGCATCCAAAAGTTTTCGGAGGTATTTTGTCACGTCGCGAAAACAGTGATGATGCCGCCCAGCTTGCAAAATATGATATTCCGGAGTTTGATTTGGTAATTGTTGACCTTTATCCTTTTGAAGAGACGCTGGCAAAAACCACCGACGAAAATGAGATAATCGAAAAAATCGACATTGGAGGCATCAGCCTTATCAGAGCTGCCGCCAAAAATTACCGCGATGTGTTGGTGGTTCCTTCGTCAACATTTTATCCGCAATTAATTGATTTGTTGGAATCCAAAAACGGATCGTCCGATTTGAATGACCGTAAATGGTTTGCCGCACAGGCCTTTAACATAAGCTCGCACTACGATACCTGTATTTTTAACTGGATGAATCCCGGCGACATTAAAACTTTTAAAGCAAGCCAAACGGGAGCCGTTGTTTTACGCTATGGCGAAAATCCACATCAGCAAGGCATTTTTTACGGTAATATGGAAGCTGTTTTTGAACAACTTCACGGCAAAGCCATTTCGTATAACAATCTGGTTGACCTCGAAGCAGCCATCAACCTGATTGAAGATTTTGACGAAACCACTTTCGCCGTTATCAAACATACCAACGCCTGTGGATTGGCATCGCGCGATACTTTGGTACAGGCATGGAAAGATGCCCTTGCCGGCGACCCCGTTTCGGCCTTCGGCGGTGTGCTGGCAACCAACCGCATTGTTGACAAGGCCACTGCAACCGAGATTAACAAAATATTTTTTGAAATTATTATTGCTCCCGGATATGAAGAGGATGCGTTGGAAATATTAAAATCGAAAAAGAACAGAATTATCCTGAAAAAACAATCCTTCCGGTTTCCCGGCAAGCAGTTTAAAACACTGTTAAACGGTGTAATATTACAGGATAAGGATTTAAAAACCGAAACCGCCAACGACTTAAAGGTGGTTACCAAAACAGCTCCCGGAGCAGCCGAAACCGACGATTTGTTGTTTGCCAACAAGCTTGCCAAGCACACCAAATCGAACACCATTGTTTTGGCAAAAAACAAACAGTTGGTAGGTTCGGGTACAGGCCAAACCTCGCGAGTTGACGCTTTAAAACATGCCATTGAAAAGGCAAAGAATTTTAACCTACCTTTGGAGGGCGCTGTAATGGCTTCCGATGCCTTTTTTCCGTTTGCCGATTCGGTGGAAATAGCACATAAAGCAGGCATAAAATCGGTAATACAGCCGGGAGGTTCCATTCGCGATAAAGACTCAATCGAATATTGTAACAATCATGGTGTTTCGATGGTTTTTACCGGAATCAGACATTTTAAACATTAAGAATTTAAGGAGAAAAAATATATGGGTTTATTTTCATTTTTATCAAAAGAGATTGCCATTGACCTGGGAACGGCCAACACCATCATCATGTACAACGATAAAGTGGTGGTTGACGAGCCTTCCATTGTTGCCATTGAACGCAGCTCGGGAAAAATTATTGCCGTTGGCAAACGCGCCATGATGATGCATGGTAAAACACACGAAAACATTAAAACCATCCGTCCGTTGCGCGATGGCGTAATAGCCGATTTCCAGTCGTCAGAGTATATGATTCGCGAGATGATAAGAATGATTGGTATCAAAAACAGCCTGTTTCAGCCTGCACTTAAAATGGTTATTTGTATTCCTTCGGGAATTACCGAAGTGGAAGAGCGCGCCGTTAAAGATTCGGCCGAGCAGGCAGGAGCCAAAGAAATCCGCCTGATACACGAACCCATGGCCGCAGCAATTGGCATTGGTATTGATGTGCTCGAACCCACCGGAAACATGATTATCGACATTGGTGGCGGCACTTCCGAAATTGCAGTTATTGCTTTAGGTGGAATTGTCAACAACAAATCCATTCGTATTGCCGGCGACGATTTTAATGCCGACATTAAAGAGTATATGCGGAAACAGCATAACATTTCCATTGGCGACCGCACCTCCGAACGCATTAAAATTGAAGTGGGTGCCGCCATTACCGAACTGGACAATCCTCCCGACGAATATGCCGTTCATGGCCGCGATTTGCTCACCGGTATTCCGCGCGAAATAAAAGTGAATTACAAGGAAATTGCCGCCTGTCTCGATAAATCCATTTCAAAAATTGAAACGGCGGTTTTACAGGCACTCGAATTAACCCCGCCCGAACTTTCCGCCGACATTTATCGTACCGGAATTTATCTCGCCGGTGGCGGCTCACTGCTCAGAGGCCTCGACAAACGAATTCAGGCAAAGGTTAAACTGCCCATTCATGTTGCTGAAGACCCGTTGCGCGCCGTTGCCCGTGGAACCGGCATCGCCTTAAAAAACTTCGAGAAGTTTACATTCCTTATCAAATAAGGATGGCTCACCATGCAAAATCTGCTGCTTTTTATTCGAAAACACTGGTTTGTTGTTTTGTTTCTTTTGCTGGAAACCGGCTCTTTTGTTATGGTAGCAAACAGCTACTCCTACCATCGATCACTGGCTTTTAATACGGTAAACGATTTTACAGGAGGGGTTTTTTCAGCTTTTGCAAACATTACCGATTATTTTGCCCTTAAACCGGCCAACGAAAAGCTGCAAAAGCAAAATGCCGAACTTCTTAACAGCTGCCCCGGCTCCTTTTTAACCACCGATACCGGATTTATTTATAAGGATACCCTTTATAAATATGTCCCCGGCCATGTGGTAAGTATCTCTGTTAACCACCCATCAAACTATATAATGATTAATAAGGGAAGCCTACATGGCATTAAAAAAGAGATGGGTGTAATTTCAGGTAGCGGAGTGGCCGGTATAATTATCGGTGTTTCAGAACACTATTCGCTTGCCATGTCGTTGTTGCACCACAATACCCGAATAAGTGGCCGGATAAAAAAGAATGGCATGCTGGTAAACATAATTTGGGATACCGGCGATTACCGGTTTGGGAACATACAGGATGTGCCTTCGCATGTGGAACTTTATCCGGGCGATACCATCGTTACAAGCGGTAAATCAATGATTTTCCCCGAAGGGTTGGTAATAGGTTTTGTTGAAAGCAGTACCGAAAACCCCAATATCGATTTTAAAAAAGGCATCATCCGCTTTGCCACCGATTTTAAACGCCTGCAGGATGTTTATATCATCGAAAACCTGATGAAAGAAGAGCAAAAAAAATTATTAAAGCAAAACGATGAATAGCAGATTGGTAAAAAACAGCATACGGTTTATTTTGCTTGTGCTATTGCAGGTACTGCTTTTTAGCAACATGCACCTGTGGGGATATGTTACCTTGTATCCTTACCTGTTGTTTTTGCTGCTGTTGCGTTACGATATTAATAAAACCAATTTACTGCTGATAGGATTTTTTACCGGCCTTACCATCGACTTTTTTCAAAACACCCTGGGGATGCAGGCTGCCGCTTCAACGCTTTTGGTTTTTGCCCGGCCGGCAGTTTTAAATTTCTACTTTAAAAAGATGGAGTTTGCTCCACGCGAAGAACCCGGCATCAGCAAACTGGGATTTACAGGCTTTTTAAAGTACGCAACCACCCTTGTTTTCATTCACAATCTGCTGCTATTTTTCCTCGAAGCTTTTTCGTTTCACAACTTTTTTGCAACCCTCGAACGGATTTTGATAAACACTGTTTCTACGGTCATTCTTATTATGATTTTGGAGATGCTGTTAAGTAAAAAGAAAAAAGGTTTGTAAACTTTTGTCTGCCCGGATAAATAACCCTTGCACCACAGCAACCAAAAAGTAGTAAGCCTCTATACCAACGGAATAAAAAGCTATATATCCTTACATCCAGGTGTTCGGTGTCACGCTTCGACTCCGCTATTAATAACAATATCCCAATTTGGGATACATCGATTAATTAGTGTATATTTATAGAATGAGAATCATTGCGTTTAGAACAATAAACGAGTTCTTTGAAAAGCCGGAATATTCAGATTCCGAGGTTTCATTGAGAGCCTGGTATCATGATGCTACAACAAATAATATAGTGTTTGCCTCAATTAGTATAAAATATCAACGATGAAGCATTTATGAATCTGGTCTAAAAAGATTCGCCAAAAAAACATTACGGCTGGCATACTATGTGCTGATAATGTTTGTACAGAAAATGTTGAAAACAGCAAAAACCGTTAAGAAATAACAATTGAAGGCTACCCCAAAAGTTTCAATGCACTCATATCAACCCCTCAAAACAATAGCTGGCCTATATTTTAAAATTATTTAACTCAATAATAGCGCCATAGCATCCGCAAATATTTGTATCTTGCGCCACTTTTTTTTGAGAAATTTAACCTTATTAAATATTTAGATTATGAAATTGTACGGAAAATTATTGATGATTACAGCCATGGTTGCTTTTGGTCTTTCTGTTTCAGCTCAGTCGGTTGAAGCCGTAGGACAAAAGTATAACGATGCCATTGAATTGTATAAAGCCAAAAACTATGCACAGGCTATTCCTGCTTTGCAACAAACCGTTGATATGGGTAACAAAGTTGGTGAAGCAGCTGCCGACATGACTTCAAGTGCGCAATCGGCATTGATGAAAGCATACAAATATTACGGAGTAACTTTATACAAAAAGAAAAAGTATGATGAGTCGGTAAAAGTTTTAAAAGAAGGCATCGCTGCTGCAAAAAAATATGGTGACGAAAAATCAGCTAAGAAGTTTCAGTCGATTATTCCACAAATATATGCCGGACATGGAAATAGTCTGTTAAAAAGTAAAAAATACGAAGAGGCTCTCAAGCAGTTTGACAACGGTTTAGCCGAAAACCCAAAATGTATCAGAGCTTTTATGGGAAAAGAATCCGTTTATAAAGACAAAGGCGATTTTACTAAAATGAAAGAATATGCCGACAAAGCCATTGAAGCCGGCGCCGGCAGTTCAAAACAGGCCAAAAGGGTACAACAAGCCAAAAAAATTGCTTATTTGGGATTGTACAAAGCCGGTGGTGAAGAGCTTGGAAAAGGTAACTCGTCAAAAGCCATTGCTTTTTTTAACGATGCTTTAAAATATGGTAACGGCGATGCTGACCTATTTTTAAACATGGCCTTGGGCTACAACGCGTTGAAAAAATTCAGCAAAGGTATTGAGGCTGCTAAAAAATCGTTAACCTTAAAAGGTGACGGCGACAAAAACGCCATTTACTTTGTGTTGGCACAAGCCTATCAGGGTGCCGGCGACAACACCAATGCCTGTACTTACTTTAAAAAAGTTACAGCAGGCCCCAATGTTGATGCTGCCAAGTATCAGGTTGAGCAGGTGCTGAAGTGTAAATAGATATAGATAATTATTTTGAAAAGAGCTGCTTAAAAAGCAGCTCTTTTTTGTTTTTAAATCTTTTTATCGGATTACTTGACAAAGCATAAAAATTAACTATTTTTGCGCCCTCATTGCCCGATGGTGTAATTGGCAACACGTCTGATTCTGGATCAGAAGAGTCCAGGTTCGAGCCCTGGTCGGGCAACAAAAGCTTTCACGTTAGTGGAAGCTTTTTTGTTTATAATACAATTTTACGTATCCGGACACCTTTAGGGTTTCTTAAAACAATTAAGTAAAGGCCATGCCTGTAACTTTTTTCGTTAACATCCAACAAAATGCGTTTTTTATTATTGAAAACCTTTTTTATCAGACGCTTTCCGGATAAATCGTAAATTTCAACATATCCGGCAGTTAATGTTTCCGGGATTTCAACAGCAATTGTTCCGTTTCCGTAATGTCGCACAACCAGTTCCGGCATATGCTCAATTTCAGGCTGCGTTAAAGGAAGCTCAAGCAGAAAATGGCCGGTCAGCACCAGGCTGTCGTTATAATAATAATTATATGTCCACTCGCCTAAATAGGTATCGGGTGGCGTGGATATATAGGAATAATAGTAATAAAACCACCAGTCGCTTTGATATGTGAAGCTATAATCGAACCACAAATTGCCTTGGGGAGTAATCCATTCTATGCGTGTCGAATCACCCGATTTTATACCGTATTGAAGGTTCCAGAATGTAATTATGGAATCTTGATTATTGAAATTTATCCTTGGTGTGGGTCGCTCCCGCAGCGAGTCGAGGGGTGGGACATAATCGCATAACCCCCAATCCCAAACATTGAAATTTGTATCGTAAGGCAAAGAATCTATCCAAAAAGAATAATTGTTGCCACAAGAACCCGCAAAGGGATCAACTAAATACAACGAATCGTACCAAAGCTCAAAATGCAGGTGCGGGTCGGTGGAATTACCCGAACTGCCAACCTGACCAATAACCTGCCCAGGAACTACCGAATCGCCTACACCTACAACTATCGAGTACTTTTTCATATGTCCGTAATATGCAAAATACCTGTTGCTATGCTTGATGGCAACATAATTGCCAAGGCCAAGTTCAGGGTTGCCATCGGTATGGCGGTCGAACTCGCCATCGTGTATAAAAACAACCACACCGGAGTCAACCGACTCAATGTTAACACCCTCGTCCATTTGTGGAAAACCGCTGATAACAAAATCGGTGCCCTGATGCCCATCATAGGTTTTAGTGCCGCAATTACAATCGATAATAGAGTCGCCAACATCCCAATCCACATAATTTACTATGATGAAATCCTGTCCGTAGATTCCTTCGATGGGTTTTACAAAAACCGGCGACTGGGCATAAAGAAACAAACCTTTTAAGAGCAGGGATACTATTAGTATATGCTTTAGTTTTATCATATTAGGTTTTTGAAATAGCTCATATTCTTCCTTTATTTTACAATTTGTCGCACCCTTTTTTATTATCCTAATAATTTTTTCTTTAGATATTTTGGAAGGAATCCTTTTGTCAGTAAACTTGTTTAAAGTCTTTTGCTTAAACTACTGGCAACCGGGTAGTTACTACTTAAAGTTTTTGCTATAGCGTTGTTTCCTTAACCCTGATATCGCCGAGCAGCACATCCCAGAACCCAATCAGGCGTCCGCCAATTTGAGTTTCTTTGCGTTTTACATAAACGGTGATGTCTTTTTTTGTGGTATCCTGATAAATCAAACGCCCCTCTTTGTCGTATCCTTTAAACTTTTGAAATACGGTAATAACGCCAACATAGGTACCATCGGGCTGCCGTTGTAAATCGCTTACATACTCAATATCGTACCATTCAATTTCAACTTTGTTGTAGTTAAGACGCATCAACCGTTCAAAATATTTGCGAACCGGATAATACTTTATTTCGGGTTTAACCAACGACGACACACCCATTTCGCTGCCTTGCATAAACAGCTCTTCGGCACGGTCAATTACACGGTTGGCTTCGCTCCAGGGCGTTTCTTTGTCGCCAATAATACTGATGTATTTACTCAGGTCTTTTACCTTTTCCAGTGCAAGGCTGTCGATGGCCTGTTTACGTTCGGGGGTAAGGTTATCCTGTGCCCACAGTTGCGATGACAATCCAAGGCCAAAAACCAATATCAATAAATATGCTATACGTTTCATGGGTTTATTTTTTTATTAATTCAAGTTCTGTAATTTTACCGTCGTCGTTGTACTTGGCCGATTCAATATCGTAGTTAAATTTTTTGGTGTCTTTTAAATAGTTCATAAATTTAGAAATGGTTGTAGGCCTGTCGTAATCGTTATACCCTTTGTTTTTACTTATGATAATCAGTACCGGAACATCGGGTGTGGCATATAAATTCAAAGCGCCTTCAATTTGGCTGTTGGCTTCGTCGAAGTTTTTAGCTTTTGCAATGTTATCCAAGGTGTAAACAATCAACTGATATTTTCGCCGTAGCTGATTGGACATCTCCTCTTCTTTCTTTTTAAGCCGCGCCTCCTCAGCTGCTCTTTCTTCCTCTTTTAATTTGGCTTCAACCTTAACAACTAAATCTTTTACATCCTGATCGTCGATGTTATACGATTTAATCGTTTTTAGTCTTTCCTGTTTTTCAGGCAGCGTCCAATTGGTTTCGTCGTTTAACATGGCTGTTAAATCTTTTTTTGCCTGCGCCACCTTGGCCTGGTATTCGGCTTCTGCTTTTTCTCTGGCCAGTTTCTTTTTGCTTTTACACGATGTGGCACCACCCATGGCAATTATCACTATTAGCGAAAGCATCAAAAGCCGGCTCATAAGGTTTGCTGATTTTTTCATTTTCTCTCTGTTTTTCACCATTATTATTAATTTCTAAAATTAAACCTGCAAAAGTATTTAAAAAAATGGCATTTTTGCCAAAACCATTTGAAGCGTTGAAAAAACACTTTAACATACCTGTATTTATTCCCGAATTGGCCTGTCCGTTTCAATGCGCATTTTGTAATCAACGCAAAATATCGGGGCATATTGCCATACGCGAATCCCATGAAATCATAAAAACTGTTAATGATTATCTCGCTACTTTCCCCAAAGAAAACTGTCATGTGGAGATTGGTTTTTTCGGAGGTAGTTTCACGGGGCTGCCGCTTTTGCAACAGGAAAATTTTTTAAAACTCGCCCGGCCCTACCTCGAAAAAGGACTTATTCAGGGCATTCGCTTATCCACCCGGCCCGACTACATCAATGGGGAGGTTCTGACACTTTTAAAAGACTATGGCGTAACCACCATTGAGTTGGGTGCCCAGTCGTTTGACCTCGAAGTTTTAAAACAGTCGTATCGGGGCCACACACCACAGCAAACCATTGACGCTGCAAAAATGATTTTACGGCAGGGGTTCGATTTGGGGCTTCAAATGATGATTGGCCTGCCGGGCGATACGCTTGAAAAGGCTGTAACGACAGCCAAAACCATTATTTCGCTGGGAGCATCCAACACCCGCATCTATCCTACGGTAGTAATTAAGGATACCGCCCTGCACACCTGGTATAAACAAGGAAAATACAAACCGCTTACTTTACAGCAGGCAGTTGAGTGGACCAAACATCTTTTACCGTTATTTGAAAATGCAGGGCTTAAGGTTATCCGCACGGGGTTGCACCCCTCCGAAGGTTTACTCAGTGGCGAAGAGCTGGTTGACGGCCCGTTCCACCCCTCTTTTAAGGAGCTGGTTTTAACTGAAATATGGTATGATAAACTACAAAATATCCATGTTAACCCGTCAAACCCGATAGTTATTTCAGTTCCCCCGGGCGAACTCAACCATGCCATTGGTTACGAATCAAAAAACAGAAAACGGTTACTGCAAAAATACAAAAGTGTAAAGTTTAAAACCGACACCGGATTAAAAGGAAAAACGTTTAATGTTTCATCAGTGGTTCCGTAGAAAAGCTATTTATCCTGCTAATATTTTTCAAAATACAACTTTATCTCCTAAGGGTTGTCTAACTATTTGGTGAATCTAAACGAGTTTCCGGTTTAAGGCGGGAATTTTGTATGTTTGTTATGAATCTTATTTAGTTTATGAAAAAAATATTTCTGCTTTTATTTGCGCTTTTCTCTTTAGCAGGCCTAAGGGCGCAAAGCTATCATCATCACGATTTTTCGTTGAGTTACGGTATGTTAACTCCCGACAGGTTTTATACTTTTAAGTCAGCTATTTTAGATGATCAGTTACCCGACAGCCGTTATATCAGAGATAATTACAAAAGCCCGGGCAATGTTTTTTTTACTTACCGGTTTGTTACTTTAAATGAGTTTTTAATGTGGAGCGGAACCGTTGGTTATGGAACAAGCTCATCGGAAATTTTTTACATGGGGCAAAAGCAGGGTATAATCGACCGCCAGTTTATAACCGGAGCCTTTGAGTTGCAATATCGCTATGTTAACAACGGCTCTTTTCAAATGTACTCGGGAGCCGGCATCGGCCTTACCATGGGAAAAGAATTATTTACCGCCCGCGCTGAAGGGCTTACCTCCGATAACCGAACCATGATATTGCCCGGATATCAAATAAACCTTGCCGGAGTGAGGTTTGGAAAACGATTGGCTGTTTACCTTGAGTTAGGCTATGGCTACAAAGGAATTATGAACGCCGGAATAGCCTACTCGGTTTACAAGTTTGGGCATAAAAAATATTAGGAGTTGAGGTGGCATCACTCACAAAAAGATACCCTTAATTTTTGATTCCAACAGGAATTGTAAGCACCAGCATTACGTTTCTGCCCATATCGTAAATTCCAAGGGGCTTTAAGGTTGAAAGATGATCCTGATAAACTTTGTTTAGCAAATTATTACCATTGATACTCAACGATATTAATTGCTTTCCAACTTCTATATTGGTACCAATACCCGCATCCAACAACCAATACCCATCGGTAGGGGTTTCAAACTGAGCCGGTTTATTTTGTGCCAGCGCAATATTGGTTCCCATTTTAAAGTATGAGTTTCTAAAAACCGACCACGTCTGTTTTTCAACCTTAATTTCAAACCTGAACTTTTGAGCAGGAATAAAAGGCAAAAATCCTCCATCCGCTTTTTTACCCACCACATACGACCAGTCAGCCATTAAATGCAGCCAATGAGCCGGATGAGGATGAACATGCACTTTTGCCTCTCCACCAAAAAGCACTGCCCTGTTTTGTTGATAGTAATAAATTGGCAAACCCGATTCGGTGGTATCGGTTGAAGGGCTTAGATAAATATAATTGTTTACATAATTATAAAATCCCGACACATCCACAGTGGCATGAACCGTATGCAAATGCAAGCCGAGGTCGCCCTCGGTATTGCGCTGGGTTTTTAAATCGGGGTTACCCTTTTCGTAGCGGGTAGCATGCACACCGTCCTGTGTAAGCTCGGCAAGATTAGGACTTCTAAAAGCCGAAGCAATGTTGGCTCTGATAAGCAATTGCTCACTAAGATGGTAGGTTGCGCCCAACGAAAAGCTCACGTTGCTGTATTGTTTTACCAGCGGCCCCATAAGCGGCTTGTTAGGCCACCCTTTTGGCTGTGCGGGGACAAACAAGTGGTAAAAGGTATAGCGCAAACCGGTTTCGATGTTAATTTTTTCGGTTTGATACTGCCCCAGCGCAAATGCCGAAACTTCGTTTATAGTGGCATCGGGAAGCACGTGGTCGGGAGCCACATTGTTTTTGTTGTTTTGCCACATGCCCTGTGCTCCCACCGAAAACTTATAACTGCTTCCTACCGGGATGGTTGACCGAACACTGTAATGTAACGTGTTTAACAACATATCAACCGCTGTAAAATAGGGTAAAGCCGGATCGGTTTGTAACCGACGATGGTTTTTTTGCCAGGCAACATCAATATTGGTAATAACATCGCCAAAATAGAGGTTGTTTTTTGAATGCACCAACAGATTTGACAGGTCTTGATACCAAACGCTGTTTTTTCTTTCATTGTCATTTACACTTTGAATGGCGGGCGGTACTGTTAATCCCAGCTTGTTTGTGCTGTATTCACCAAACAACTTAAAAGAGCCTCTCTCCTTCAGCAGCCCGATATTGGCTTTAATACTGTTTGTGCTAAACCTCGAATTGTCCACCCGATTACCATTACCATCAATATAATCCTTATTTGATGCAGCATGCCCGCTAAGTCCCCAAACCAAATCATTGTTGGTTCCGCGAATACCAATAGTGCCATCCGGCCCGTCGGTGTTTGAATAGTACTTAAAAACAGCCTTACCACGAATGGTTCCCGGAGGCAACTGCTTTTGGGGAATTACATTGATGATTCCACCAACAGCCCCCGAACCATACAACAACGAAGCCGGCCCCTTTATCACTTCCACCCTTCCAATATTCGACTCATCAATCATGTAGGGATGATTTTCGGAAAACTGAAAATTTTCCATGGGAATACCATTGTTTAAAAACAATATGTTGCTTGTTGAAAGTCCGCGAATTACCGGTGTTCCAACACCCGGCCCCTTCGAAATCATATCTACTCCGGGTATGGAGGCAATGGCTTTAATAAACGATGGCGAGGCCACATTCAGCAACGATTTTCTCTCCAACGTATTAATTTTAACGGTGTTTACATGTTGCCTGCCGGCAAAATTACCCGAAATCACAACCTCTTCCCCCTGAATAACTTCAGGACTTAAAGCAACATTAAGAACCGTAGTTTTGACCCCGATGTTTACTTTAACAATTTTTGTGGTGTAACCCACAAACGAAATTGTTACCAGCTGCTCCCCTTTTGGCAACCGGTTAATGGTATAATTACCGTCTGAATCGGTTACCACCCCTCTTTCAAAGGCGGGAAAATAAATGTTTGCTCCCGGTAACGGAGTACCGGTTTGCTTATCATATACCCTGCCTGTAAGCATATCCTGTCCAAAAAGCACAAAGCTTACCATGGCAAATAACAGGGTGATTAATCCTCTTTTCATTACTAAAAATTTAGAGCGCAAAGGTAAAGTTTGAAAACGGATATTAAATAAGATTAACAGTTTTTAACCCACCAATTTATAAAATATTGACAGCTAAATAAATATAGCATATTACTTGACAAAGCCTTCATTTATTTGTATCTTTGCCGACTTTTTAGTTTGTTTTTTTTATTGTAATAATTAAAGCATTGAAATACAAAACGATAATAACACAAAATAGCAATATATGAAGCTTTCTCAATTTAAATTTAATTTGCCCAAGGAGTTGATAGCTGATTTCCCTCCGAAAAACAGAGATGAATCAAGACTAATGGTTGTTGACAGGGCAAAAAAAACCATTGAACACAAACAGTTTAAAGACATTATCAACTATTTTGATGATGGCGATGTTTTTGTAATCAACAACACGAGAGTGTTTCCTGCCCGATTATATGGCGAGAAAGAAAAAACAGGTGCTAAGATTGAGGTTTTTTTATTGAGAGAGCTTAACCGCGAAAGTCGTTTGTGGGACGTATTGGTTGATCCGGCCAGAAAAATAAGAATTGGAAACAAGCTCTATTTTGGCGAGGAAGACGAATTGGTGGCCGAGGTTATCGACAACACAACTTCGCGTGGCCGTACGCTTCGTTTTTTATTTGACGGCTCATACGAAGAATTTAAAGCCACTCTCAAAAAATTGGGTGAAACACCGCTACCAAAAATTCATGCAAGAGAAGTAGCGCCTGAAGATGACGAACGATATCAAACCATTTATGCCAAATATGAAGGAGCTGTTGCCGCTCCCACTGCCGGTATGCACTTCTCACGCGAACTAATGAAACGCCTGGAAATTAAAGGAGTAGATTTTGCCGAAATTACACTTCACACCGGGCTTGGCAACTTCAGGCCCATCGAGGTGGAAGACCTTACCAAACACAAAGTGGATTCGGAAGAGATGTACATTTCGGAACAAACAGCCAACCGGGTGAATCAGGCCATACAAAATGGTAAACGTATATGC
>Ga0256831_1000181_pt1 | contig 33015 bp, 24 predicted proteins | sample 132544metaG_FD_189087 | JGI IMG/M metagenome (GOLD analysis project Ga0256831, IMG submission 189087) | Hydrothermal vent microbial communities from Lau Basin, Pacific Ocean - 132-544 | ecosystem: Environmental > Aquatic > Marine > Hydrothermal vents | place: Pacific Ocean: Lau Basin | collected...
TCCCGGTGAAGTGCACACTGCAAATATTGTTGCCGCAGTACTGCTGGCCTATCGTGGTATTGATACTCTGGGTGAACTGTCCATTCTGTTTACCGCAGCAGCGGGTGTGGGCCTGATCCTGGGTCACAGCAGCCTGCGTTCAAATATTGTTGTGCAGCAATCCGAGCAGGCTGAAAGCGGTTTTATTACGACCCGGGCAGTGGATCTGCTGATGCCGCTGCTGATTGTGGTGGGCTTCTATATTATTTTCTATGGTCATGTGACCCCCGGCGGCGGTTTTCAGGGTGGGGTGATTCTGGCTATTGCTTTTTTCCTGCCAGCTCTGGTGCGTCCCGGCAATCATATTGAGCATGGCCTGATCACCCTGCTGGAAGGCCTGGCAGGAGGCGGTTTTATCCTGGTCGGGCTGTGGGCATTATGGTATGACAAACCGTTTTTACAACCGATTTTTGATGCCTTTTTAGGCACTGGCCCTTTGGGCAGTCTATGGTCTGCCGGGACTTTACCCTTACTTTATCTTACGGTAGGTCTGAAAGTCGGTGCGGAGCTGGCCGGTTTGCTGGTTACTGTGGTTGACGTGCCGGATCTGAGTAATGAAAATTCTGATGCTAATGCTGTTAACAGGAAATAAACTGAGAAGAAATGTCTATGCCTGCAATTGAGGTGGTTTTATATACTGGCGCAATCGGTCTGTCGGTTATTGGTCTGGCGGGGCTGTTACTGCATAATAATGTCTTTCGTATGTTGCTTGCCCTGGTTATGCTGGAAGCCGGTGTAAACCTGTTGCTGATACTGGCTGGCTTTCGTCTGGCGGGTGTTGCTCCAATTATCCTTCCCGAACAGATGCACAATCTGTCTGCTATTACCATGAATGATCCGGTGCCACAGGCACTGGTTTTAACTGCGATTGTGATTGGTGTGGGGGTTCAGGCACTGGGACTGGCGCTGATTATGCGTATTAAGGCTCAGTATGGAACTCTAAATATGCTTAAAATCCGCGAACAGCTTGAATTTGACCTGGCGGTTCAGGCTGAAGTGTCGACTCCAGTCAGTGCTCATAGTCCAGGCAGCCTGGCACAGGGACGTGTGCGACGGCATGTCAGTGAAGCTATAACTCAAAAGGATGAACAATAATGGATAACATTGTTCTACTGGTTGTTTTACCCTTACTGGCGGCGTTTTTAATGCCGGTACTGGCACGCTTTTCTGAGGTTGTGGCACGGGTGCTGGGACTGTCAGTGCTGGTCTTTGCTATTGCAATTATTATCAATGTCTGGCCGCAGGTAAATAGTCAGGCAACATCTATTGCCATTGGCGGATTTATGCCGCCCATAGGCATCAGCTTTTATGTGGATCAGGTTTCGATATTATTTGCACTGGCAATTCCGGTTATGGTGTTATTATTCTGGCCCTGGCAGCGTAAAACTTCCATCCGTGAATATTCCCTGATGATGTTATTAACCGCTTCTTCTTCCGGTCTGGTGCTCAGTGGTGATCTGTTTAATATCTATGTCTTTTACGAACTGCTGGCTGTAGCCTCCTATAGCCTGATTGCCGTACAGGGACGGGCTGTCAGTATTGCCGCTTCCTTCCGCTACCTGTTAATGGGCAGTGTTGGTTCAGTTATGATGCTGCTGGGCATTGCCATTATTTATACTCAGACAGGAACCCTGAATCTGGCTCACCTGTCCCTGCTGGCACCGCTACATCTGGATAATATGGCCGGGCTGGCCGCCTTTGCCCTGATCCTGGTGGGTATGGGGGTTAAGGCCGAGCTGTTTCCAGTCAACAACTGGGTGCCGGAAGTGTACGGTTCCGTGTCCAGTAATCTGGCGGCACTGATGGCGGGTTTATTATCCAAGCTGGCCGTCATTGTTGTTGTCCGAATTATGGTATTACTGTTCCCTCAACCTGAAGCAATGCAGTTAATGGCTATGCTGGGGATTCTGGGCGTTATTACCGGCGAGCTGGTGGCCTGGCGTGCCAGAGATTTTGTGCGCATGCTGTCATTTTCCTCTATTGGCCAACTGGGGCTGATATTTCTGGCCTTTTCCATTCCAGGAGATACAGGCATGATGGCAGGTATCGCTCTTGCTCTGCATCATATGGTGGTTAAACCGGCCCTGTTTATGCTGGCGACTGGCTGGTCCGGGTCGCTGGAAAATCTGTCTGGCGTAGCACGGCGTTCGCCACTGACCGTATTACTGTTTGTGCTGTTAATCCTGTCTCTGCTGGGTATTCCACCTCTGCCGGGATTCTGGGCTAAATATCTGCTGATGGTGGGGCTGGCTGGCCAGGACAGTGCTGTCTATACCCTGGGTATGATAGCGGTACCTCTGGCTATGATTGTTGAAATAGCCTATCTGTTCCGTCTAGTGATGATTATGTATCGCAAAGAAGATACTGTTAAGGTTAAAGCCCATTCAAAATGGGGGCTGGCTATTGCTGCATCGGCTGGCGCGGCGTTAATTGCCATTGTCCTGCAGTTACAGCCTGCCGGCGATAAGCTGACAACACTGGCGCAGCAGTTAAGTGACCGAAATTACTATATTATGACTGTTTTTCCACAGTTCCATACAGCTGAAACCGGGATGCAAAGTATAAAATGAGTGTACTAGACGATTTATTACTGTTTACTGCGCTGGCCTCGGTGGCCATTATCGTAGTCAGACGTTTTGCTTCGGTCAGCAAGCTGTCCGTAATAGTGTACGCTCTGGCTACTGTACTGCTGGTAAAAATGTCAGCACTGGGTTATGGCGGCGAACCAATTTATTCCAGTTTTACCCTGAATGTACTGGGTCAGAATCTGTACTGGCGTTTTGATTCTCTGTCCTGGTTTTTTGCTCTGATCACGGTAGTGATAGCCCTGTTTACCTCGGTATTTATGAGCGGTGCCTGGGCTGAAAAATACTGTCAGGAACATTCCACAGAAGCCTACGGTTTATTACAGGCGGCACTGGTGCTGAACGTGCTGTCCATGCTGGTATTACTGGCCAGCGGTGACTTGCTGTCATTGTTTATTGGCTGGGAGCTGGTCAGCTGGGCCAGTTTTATGATGATGTTCCTTAACCAGGATAAAGTGGCTCGTAAAGCGGCTATAAAATACATTGTCTATGCGATGGCTGCTGCCATGTCTATCCTGATGGCGATTGCCATGACTTATAGTATGACCGGCTCACTGGATTATGTTCAGATTATGCAGGCTGTTGCCCATCTGTCCAATACCCAGATTGCCCTGCTGGTTACTTTATATGGCGTTGGTTTCGGTATTAAAATGGGTGTGATTCCATTTCATCTCTGGCAGGCAGCAGCTTATGCGGAAACACCTGGCCCTGGTGCCGTGTTTATGGGGGCTATTTCTGCCCGCATGGGCCTGTATGCACTGATCGTGATAGTGGTACAGATTTTCAGTCTGACCCGGGTAGCAGCTATTGAAATTCCCTATACTTTTCTGAATATGCAAAATATACTGGCCTGGGTGGGTGCATTAACTACCATTATTCCTACTTATATTGCACTCAAGCAGAATGATGCCCGTTATCTGCTGGCCTGGCATGGTGTCGGACAGGGCGGCTATATGCTGCTGGGGGTTATGATTGCAGATAGTATTGGTACTGCCGGAGGCATTATGCATGTCTTTAACTACGCAACTTATCAGGCGGCCCTGTTTATGGCCGTGACTGCGGTTATGTTTCGTACAGGCACCTCCAATTTCAGCAAACTTGGTGGTCTGGTTACCCAGATGCCCTTAACCTTTATGGTGATGGTGGTGAGCATTATCGGCCTGGCCGGTATTCCGCCAATGAATGGTTTTGTATCCAAATGGCTGGTCTATCGTGCTTTATTGCTTGACGGGGAGCCGTTGTTATTTGTTGCAGCAGTCATCGGAACCTTAGGTACCATTCTGTCCGTTTATAAACTGGTACACAATACTTTCCTTGGGCAGTTACGTCTGGAACACCAGGACGTAAAAGAAGCGCCACTGAGTATGTTATTGCCTATGCTGGGCCTGGTACTGATTATTTTCGGTACAGGTGTTATGCCCGGTGTGGTTCTGGACTGGGTAGCCGCAGCACAAAATGCTGTGGGAATTGCCCCGATTACCCATAATCTGGGGGGTATTGAACTGGCTCAGGGTGGTCTGGATATGATATGGGTCACTGGTGTTATGTTCTATGGTTTTGCAGTGGGTGCTATTGTATTTTACTTCCTGGGCGGTAAGTCTAAACATATTCATCAGTTTGACAATTATGCCGGGGGACATTTCCTGACCTCCAAAGTCCGTTATCACTATAGTAATCATTTTTATGCCGGTCTTATGCATTTAATTGGCGGCTGGTATAAGGACTTCTTTAAGAAACTGGAACAGGCACTGGTTTCACTGGTTAGCTTCCTGTCACAGTTGTCTGAAAATTTTTATCGTTCAGCCCAGCCGGCCGTGCTGGTAGCGGCAGTAGCCTTTATTGCACTGTGGTTTATCATGAGCAGCTTTAGTATGCCAGCTGATACCGGTACTGTTGCCCCCATAACGCAGGGTATCCAGGGAGGGCTGCCAAAATGAGCACTATCACTGAATTATTAACAGAACTGTTCTTAATGCCTCTGATTGCCTTTATGGTCGGACTGGCCATGGTGCTGATGTTGCGTAAAATAGGTGCCCGCCTGCAGCGACGAGTAGGTCCGCCTCTGTTACAGCCCATCTTTGATATTGTGAAACTTTATGGCAAGGACACCCAGGTATCTCATGGTTTGATCCATGATATTGGGCTGGTTATGGCTGTGGGCGGTTATGTGGCAGCTGAAATATTTTTACCGGTACCGGGTATGGACGGTATTGCTGATAAGGGCGGTATTATTACCCTGTCCTATGTCATGATGGTTCCTTCCCTGGGACTGGCTTTGGGGGTTGGTCAATGTGCTAACCCTAACGGTTCAATTGGTATTTCCCGTGCTTTAACAGCCATGCTGGCCTATGACATTCCTTTTATTATTGTTGTCTTTGGTGTGGCGGCGCATTATCAGAGTACCTCTTTAGTGGGTATGATTGAATACCAGCAGGCACACCAGTGGGGTATTTTTGAAATGCCTTTACTGGCGGCGGCCGGCCTGTTTGCTCTGCAGGGTATGATGGGTAAACAGCCCTTTGAAATTTATGTGGCACCCGCTGAAATTGCCACCGGCCCCATGGTGGAAATGAGTGGTAAATACATGGGAGGCCTGTTTGTTATGCAGACATTCCAGTTATATACTGCCGGGGTTTTATACACCTCATTATTTCTGGGCGGCGGCAGTAACTGGTTTGAGTTTCTGCTAAAAATATTTGTGGTGGTTGCGATCCCCATGAGCGTGGCTTTTGTCTTTCCCCGTTACAGAACGGAAGATATGGTACGGATTATGTGGAAGTGGCCGGTTATGGCGGCTTTAATTGGGATAGCCTTTGTACTGTAAGCAGTACTCTGAATCTTTTTAATAAATGTATTATTAATAAAAGCTGGTATCAAAATGAGCAAAATTGGCAATATTCCTGTTAATGCACAAGCTGGAAAAAAACGTACCAATCCCTTAGCAGGTGTGTTTGATGAGCTGGTTCAGTTCTGTCAGTCACGTTCCATGTTTATGCTGCATTATTGTACCGGCTGCGGGGCGATTGAATTACCCCCGGCTATGACCTCTCGTTTTGATATGGAGCGTCTGGGTATTCAGCCAATGGTGACACCGCGTCAGGCCGATATTTTGCTGGTGACCGGCTATGTTTCGGTGAAGACCCTGAAGCGGGTGATTCTGACCTATGAGCAGATGCAGTCGCCTAAATACGTTATTGGGATCTGTTCCTGTACGGTAAACGGCGGTATGTACTGGCAGAGTTATGCAACGGCCAAGGTTCTGAATGAATATCTTCCAGTTGATGTTTATATTGCCGGCTGTATGCCTCGCCCGGAAGCAGTTATTGAAGGGATGCGCCGCTTAATGAGAAATATTGAAGAGGGTAAAGGTCATGCCTGGAAAGATTATTTTCAGCGTTATGATTATTACCTGGGCAATCAGCAGCACCTGTTTGGTGATGACTGGCAGACACCAACGGATATTATTGGCGAAGCCAGACATTATGGTCTGGAAACTGAGCAGACTTATGGTGAGCATACCAGAATTCTGGAGCAGCATCAGCAGCCTCTGGAACCACATAAAATGCGTATTAAGTTTTAATATATGGCATTCAACCTCCCTGGGACTTTAATATCAGGGTCAGGCATAAAGTGAAAAGAGATAAAACTCAATGAATTGTGAAGAAATTAATCTCTGGTTAGATACCTTACTGGCAGAAATAGAAGAAATTGAAGTAACCCGAAAAAGTGAACGGCGGGTACGTGTGGATGTGCCTGCCAGTTCTTTGCCGGCCTTACTGGAATTACTGAAAGGTAAAGCTTCCTATGTACATCTGTCGGCTATTTCCTGTGTGGACTGGCCGGATGATGAAGAATTTGAACTGGTTTATCACTGCTGGTCCTATGAAGCAAAATCCTTGTTGTCTGCTCACACCCGGATCCCACGCAACTCTGCACAGGAATTTGCCCACTACGTGTCTGTCTATGATATTTACAAGCCGGCGGCATTTTTTGAGCGCGATATTTATGAAATGTACGGCATTTATTTTGAAAGCAGTCCATACATGGAAAAATTTATCCTGACCGAATGGAATGGGCCACCACCCATGCGTAAGGATTTTGATGCTGAGCAGTATGTCAACGATACCTTTAACTGGGCCGATTATCATCCTCAGTGGTTACAGGAACTTGAAGAAGATGGCGGTGGAATTGCCGTCAGGCCGGAGGATATTCGTCTATGAGGCCGGAGAATTATCAGCTCGTAGCACTACCTAATAGCGATGAATATGAATTATTTATCGGGCCTAATCACCCAGGTATTGAAGGTAATTATGCCTTTAAACTGAAACTCGATGGAGACCGGGTGATTTCCGGTAAGGCCGATGCAGGCTATCTGCATCGAGGTTTTGAAAAACTGATGGAAGGTCGCCTGTGGATACAGAACCTGGCGATTGTGCCGCGGATCTGTGTGCCCGACCCAGTACCCATGGAAGTGGTTTATTCGCTGACGGTAGAAGATATTGAAAAAATGGAAGTACCCCTGAGGGGGCAGTGGATCCGGGTTATGCAACTGGAACTGTCCCGCATCGCTTCGCATTTATTTACTTTTGGCGGTCATGCGGCAACCACCGGTATGTACACACCCAGTTACTGGGGAGTAGCGGATCGGGATCTGGCGCTGGATCTGTTTGAAGAGTTAACCGGCGGCCGGGTTTATCATATTTACAATATTCCCGGTGGAGTACGCAGAGATATTCCCAATGGTTTTCTGGATCGTTTAAGTGATTATCTGGACTATCTCGAAACCCGTCAGAATGATTATGACAATTTATTGTTTACCAATCAGGTATTTGTAAAACGTGCTCGTAATGTAGGTGTGATCAATCAGGAACAGGCCCTGGAATGGGGTGTTACCGGGCCGAATCTAAGAGCCACAGGACTGGCCTTTGATGTTCGTCGAGATGATCCTTACCTGATTTATAATGAGCTTGATTTTGAAATTCCGACCCAGACAGCCGGTGACTGCCTGGCACGGATTCTGGTACGTCGTGATGAGCTGTTTCAGAGTGTACGGATTTTAAGACAGATTATTAAACACCTGCCTTCAGTCAAAGGGCCGGTACGTGCACCCATTCCTAATCCGCTGGCCTGGAATGTCTCCATGGGTGAAAGTTATTGCCGGGTAGAATCCTCCAAGGGTGAGCTGGCCTATTACACAGTGTCCGATGGCGGCCCTAAACCGTACCGGGTGCATGTGCGCGGCGCATCCTCCATGCATGCTGTACAGGTACTTGAAAATATGGCTGTAGGTCAGCGTATTGAAGATATTGCTCAAATTATGTTTTCTCTGGATGCCTGTCCTCCTGAGGTGGATCGTTAATGAAAAAGATAAAATATGAAGATATTGGCAGCATTCTTAATCCACTGAAAAATCTACAGTTTTTTGCCCGCAAGCCAGTAACTGAACCACTTGGTCCCAGACCGGCCGCAGAAATTTACCGTGGTTTCCATCTTAATGATATGGAAAAATGCATTGGCTGCAGTACCTGTCAGAAGATCTGCGATAATGCGGCTATTACCATGGTCAAGGTGCCGCATTTAAAAAATGATCCGGTAAATGGCATACGTAACCTGCGTCCGGCCATTGACTACGGCCGCTGCTGCTGGTGTGCCTTATGTGTGGACATCTGTCCAGTGGGTGCTATTGAACTGTCCCGTGAATATGTGCATACCTGCAACGGAGATGAAGTCGATAGCTATTTTATGCTGCCGCAGGAAAAAGGCATGCACGGTACTGTGGAAGAAAAAGGCTGGACTAAAACAGAAACCAATGATCTGCTGGATCGGCATCGCCAGAAAATGGGCGAAATGGCACCGGAAGAGCGGGTAGATAATTTTGATGAAATTGTAGACGGCTTTACACCGGAACAGGCTGTACTGGAGGCATCCCGCTGTGTGCAATGCGGTATGTGTCATGATTCCTGTCCTACCCATATGCATGCACCGGAATATATCCGTGCCATCTGGAAAGGCAATGTGGAAGAAGCGGTGGAATGGATGTATGAAACCAATCCCTTCTCACATGTCTGCGGACGGGTCTGTACCCATCGCTGTGAAACCGCCTGTTCTCTGAACCAGACCGGACTGCCCCAGGGCAGTGAACCCATTGCCATTCGCTGGCTGAAGCGCTATGCCATGGATGCGGTTCCCCATGAACGTATTAAGGAAATTGCCGCCAGCAAAAAATCGGCGACCAGAACAGGCAAAAAAATTGCCATTATTGGTGCCGGGCCTGCGGGTCTGACCGCCGCTTTTGACCTGATTAAACAGGGTCATGAAGTGCAGGTGTTTGAAGCTCTGGCTAAAGCCGGTGGAATGACCCGCTACGGCATCCCTTATTATCGTCTGCCCGATGATATCCTGGAGCGGGACGTGGATGTTATTCTCTCCATGGGTGTTAAGATTCAATACAATACCCGTATCGGCAAAGACATTGCCATGGAACAGCTGCATAAAGACTACGATGCCGTTATCCTGGCTATTGGTCTGCAATCGGGGCGCTCTACCCGTATCCCCGGTTCTGATCATAAAGATGTCCACAGTGCCGTAGAGCTGCTGCGAAAAATCGGCAGTGTCCGGGATGATATAAAAGCAGAAAAAGATCCGGGTTTTGAAATACCCCGTTCTGCGGTGGTTATTGGCGGAGGTAATGTGGCCATGGATATTGGCCGTTCCCTGGCGCGTTATCAGAAACAGCAGTATGGTGAGGTCAATATGACCATTACCGCCATTGATGCCATGGAAAATTTCCCCGCTGATGATGTTGAAATTAAAGAATCACTGGAAGAAGGCATCACCATTATTCCATCCCGAGGCCCGCAGGAAGTTATGCTGGAAAACGGCAGGGTAAAAGGCCTAAGAACCTGGAAAGTCATCTCAGTTTTTGATGATGACGGCCGCTTTGCTCCCCAGTACGACGAGTCCGATGAACAGCTATTTGAAGCCGAAATGGTTATAGAAGCCATTGGTCAGATGGCTGAAACCGATCTGCTGGGCGAAGAACTAACGGAACAACTGGAATGGCAGCGCGGCAGAATCAAGGTAACTGAAGACGGTGCCACCTCAGTTGACTGGCTATGGTCAGCGGGTGACTGTGTTAACGGACCGGATGTGGTTCATGCGGTTGCGGATGGACATCGGGTGGCCGAGAGTATTAATGAAGCGCTGAGTGTTGAGCGCTGAGAAAGAGCTAGAGCGAGGTTTTTTGTGCTTGCATTGTTATGTAGTAAGGTTAAACTTTTCTCAACGCTCAACGCTCAACGCTCAACGCTCAACGCTCAACGCTCAACGCTCAACGCTAAATATTTAGGTTAAAACTATGACAATCACACCCTCAGGTAAAGACAAACTCAGTTCCTGTTCCACCTTACAGGATGTTCTGAAAGTGGCTACAGAGTTTGAACGGACGGCCAGGGATTTTTATGCGGCGCTGGCGCCTAAGGTCAGTAAGCGTATTCGTTATCTGGTGGATGAGCTGGTGGTTGAAGAACAGGCGCATTATGATCTGTTTACCAAACTGGCTAATGATCCGGAAGTTGAAAAGCAGATTAAGCAGGAAATTAATCTGCCGCCCAGTAATAAGCGGTTTTCAGACTGTATTCAATTACCTGATCTGGGTGACAATCCGGACGATCAAAGTATTCTGCAATATGCCCTGGGGCGGGAGCAGGCAGCCATGGATCAATATCATGCCCTGGCAGAAAATGCTCCTGAAGGTCCGTTAAAAGATGTCTTTACTTACCTTGCTCAGGAAGAAACCGAACATAAAAATGAGCTGGAAAAAATATATTATGAAGTAGTACATAGTGGTGGAGTGTAGTAACTGAAATTCTATGTCCCTGTTCAAGCTAATTAAATCATTTTTTGTTTCTGATAATAAAACCGGTTATTTAGATTCAAAACAGCATCTGGAAACGGCCCATTCAAAACAGGCATTTCCGACACAGTCTGTAAACTGGCCGGATAGTCGTGTGTACCATGATCTGGAACAGGCTTATTATCAGTACTTTATTGGTGTTAATAGCTTGCTGGAAATGGAACTGAATTCCTTTGAACAGAAAGTTCTGGGCTCACTTGATATTTATTTTCAGGAAAGTCATCAGACGCTTGCCACTCAAATTCCTCGTCTTCCTGACATTATCCCCAAACTTTTACATCTGTTGAGAACAAATGATTTTAGCTGGAAAGAAGTAGCTCATTTAATTGCCCGTGATCCAGTATTACTGATGCAAATACTTAAGCTGGCCAATAGTTCACGCTTTAATTTGCAGGCCAGTGAAGATAAGCTGGAACATGTTCTGGTTCAACTGGGTTTGCTTGAAGTTAAAAAAGTGATAATGAAAACGGCTTTAAAACCCATTATGTTGTTTGAGGGGGGATATTTTCTTAAACATTCTGGCAGTAAAATATGGGAACATTCCGTTAAAACAGCATCTGTCTGCGAGTTAATCGCTCAACTGAAAAATCAGGAACCATTTGAAGCTTATTTATCTGGTTTATTACATAACCTGGGCATGATCCTGGTGGTTCAAACCATGAATTCAGTGGATGATTTTAAGGATGCTCCCCGTTCAGTGCTCTTTAAAGAACAGCTACTCAGTTTGTCAAAACGCCTGTCCGTATTAGTTGCTCAAAGTTGGGAAGTAAATCCATCTGTTATACAGGCTATTATAGATCAGGTCAATGATGCTGGTAAGCCAGAAACGGCTCTGGGGCAGATACTGTACCAGGCCAGCTTCATCAGTATGCGCCATACTCTTGAAGCAGCAGGACGCTGGCCTGAAGATACTGATATTGAAGGTTCAATGCAGTTGCTCTATAGCCAGTTAAAGCCGGAGCTGAATGCGCTTTGAGTATTTATTAGAATAATGACAAAGGTAGTGATATGCATTTAGGACTGGAACTGGTAATAACAGGAATGGGGACAGTTTTTGCGTTTCTTATCCTGCTTATTATTGTAACGACTCTTATGTCATGGGTCGTAAAGCGTTTTGAAACATCGTTTTCTGCTATTAGTGAAGCTGGGGTGAAATCAACTGATTCTACAGTTAAAGCTGAAGATAAAAAGGCCAGGAATCCTGACATGTCTTCTGAATTGTTAGCGACTATTGTCAGTTCAGCTATCCATAAACACCGTTCCAGGAGCAGGAAATAATATGTCAGAATTACACGGGACCAAATCAGAAAGCATATCAGGAAAGCCATTAGGAATAACTGAACTGGTTTTTCGGGATGCCCACCAGTCTCTTCTGGCAACCCGCATGCGTCTGGATGATATGTTACCCATTGCAGAACAACTGGACGAGATTGGTTACTGGTCAATGGAATCCTGGGGCGGAGCCACGTTTGATGCCTGTATCCGTTACCTGGGAGAAGATCCCTGGGAGCGGATTAGAAAAATCAGGGAAGTTATGCCTAAAACCCCCCAGCAAATGCTGTTCAGAGGGCAGAATATTCTGGGTTATCGTCATTATGCGGACGATGTGGTGGAAAAATTTGTGCAGCGGGCAGCAGTTAACGGTATTGATGTATTCAGGGTCTTTGATGCCATGAATGATCCGAGAAACTTTATCACGGCCATCAAGTCAGTCGTGGCTCTGGGTAAGCATGCTCAGGCGGCCATGTCCTATACCACCAGTCCGGTGCATACCATTGAGCTGTGGCTGGATCTGGCCCAGCGCTTACAGGATATGGGCGCTCATTCCATCTGCATTAAGGATATGGCTGGCCTGTTAAAACCCTATACGGCCTGGGAACTGGTGTCGGGTCTGAAAAAAGTGCTGGATATTCCGGTACATCTGCACTGCCATGCCACCACCGGGTTGTCTACTGCCAGTATTATTAAAGCTATTGAAGCCGGAGTGGATAATGTTGATACTTCCATATCGTCTATGAGTGCAACTTATGGGCACTCTGCTACTGAATCTGTGGTGGCTATTATGCAGGATCAGCCTGGTGACACTGGTCTGGATCTGCTTAAACTGGAAAAAATTGCCGCTTATTTCCGTGAAGTCAGGAAAAAATACCATCGTTTTGAAGGTTCATTAAAAGGCATTGATTCCAGGATCCTGGTGGCCCAGGTACCCGGCGGTATGCTTACAAATATGGAAAACCAGCTTAGAGAGCAGGGCGCTGCCGACAAACTGGATCAGGTGCTGGAAGAAATTCCAAAAGTACGAGAGGATCTGGGGTTTATCCCCCTGGTGACACCCACCTCTCAAATTGTAGGCACCCAGGCTGTTATTAATGTTCTATCCGGTGAGTCCTATAAAACCATTACCCGTGAAACCGCAGGAGTGCTTAAAGGCGAATATGGAGCCTCTCCGGCACCGGTTAATAAGGCATTACAACAGCGGGTACTGGAAGGTAAACAGCCGATTACGGTTAGACCTGCGGACATGCTGCAACCGGAAGTTGAAAAGCTAACCCGGGAATTAAAACAGATTGCTGAGGGTCGGCAGATCAGGCTGGCGGCTGAACCGATTGATGATGTACTGACCTATGCCCTGTTCCCGCAGGTCGGTTTAAAGTTTCTGGAAAATCGCGGTAATCCGGCGGCCTTTGAGAAAAAACCGGAGCAGGCGGATGAAGCACAACCGGATAAATCCACAGGCAGTCGGAATGAACAGCAAAGCAGTGTTTATACTGTTACAGTGTCTGGACAAAGTTATGTTGTGGAAGTAGCCGAAGGTGGTGATATTAAAACACCGGTAGCGGCCGGATCACGAGCTGTTTCAGGTTCACAGACTGCTGCAAAACCCGATACCGCACGAGCAAAAGCACTATCAGCCGGTGAACTTATTCCGGCACCCTTAAGTGGCAACGTGGTTAAGGTGCTGGTTAAATCGGAACAGCAAGTGCAGGAAGGCGATGTGATCCTGGTACTGGAAGCCATGAAAATGGAAACCGAACTGCGCGCCGGTAAAGACGGCACTATTGTGGAAATCTGTGCTGCGGAAGGGGACAAGGTCAGTGTCGGTGATGCCCTGTATAAAATAAATTACACGGATAACCCGTCCTGATGGAAAATATTTTCCGTATCTGGGAAGGCTCCGGGATTTATAATATCAGTCCGGGACAGGCTGTAATGATCCTGGTGGGGCTGGTATTACTGTTTCTGGCCATTCGCAAAAAATTTGAGCCTTTATTATTATTGCCCATTGGTTTTGGGGCCATTCTGTCTAATATACCCGGTGCTGGAATGTCTGAACCTGCAGCACTGCAGGCCTTCAATCAGGCACTCAACTACGAGCACCGGGTGCTGGAAGAATATATTGAAGAGAAGGGGCTTACTCAGCCACAGGCACAACGGCTTCAGTTTAAGAAGCTGCCGCCGGAGGTTCAGCAGTCCGGCAGTATTAAATCGGCTCAGTTGCTTAATGATATGCATCGTCTGCTGGCTAAGCCCATTGCAGAGGATTGCAAATCGGGCCGACTTTGCCATGAGGCATTTTATGCCGTGTACAATGGTGATGAAGTGCTGCATCATAAAATGAAATTACTGGCTGCCCAGAACAGTTTCAGTGACGGTATTTTATACCTGTTTTATCTGGTGGGACTGTCCAGCGGAGTATTTCCATTGCTGATATTTATGGGTGTAGGTGCCATGACTGATTTTGGCCCCCTGCTGGCCAATCCTAAAACCCTGCTGCTGGGCGGTGCCGCCCAGTTTGGTATTTTTGCTACTCTGGTCGGAGCCTTAATGCTGGGTTTCAGTGGTGAAGAAGCCGCTTCTATTGCCATTATTGGCGGTGCCGACGGGCCGACGGCTATTTACCTGACCAGTAAATTATCACCTCATCTGCTCGGTGCTATTGCCGTGGCAGCTTATTCCTATATGGCTCTGGTACCTATGATCCAGCCGCCGATTATGCGTCTGTTAACGACTACAGAAGAGCGCCAGCGCAGTATGTCCCAGTTACGGGAAGTTTCTCAGACTGAAAAAATTATATTTCCCTTAATGCTCTTGATTCTGGTGGGGCTGATCCTGCCGGAAGCCGCACCCTTGCTGGGTATGTTCTGTTTCGGAACCTTAATGCGTGAAAGCGGAGTTGTGGATCGGTTAAGTAATACCACCCAGAATTCACTGATTAACATTGTCACTATCTTTCTGGGGTTGGCGGTGGGTTCAAAACTGCAGGCCGAACAGTTTCTACTGTGGGACACTTTAAAAATTCTGCTGCTGGGGGTTGCCGCATTTGCAGTGGGCACTGCCTGTGGTGTGATTATGGCTAAAATTATGCATCGTTTTACCAAAGAGGCTATTAATCCACTCATTGGATCGGCGGGTGTGTCTGCCGTACCCATGGCGGCCAGGGTATCCAATAAAGTCGGACTGGAAGCCAATCCGCATAACTTTCTGCTGATGCACGCTATGGGACCGAATGTAGCCGGGGTTATTGGTTCAACGGTGGCCGCAGGCGTGTTATTAAAATATTTTGGTGCCTGAGGTGCCTGTATCAATTACTATAACTCAATAGTATAATTTCCCAAAACTGCTTATCCCATTTCTAAATGGATACCTCGCTATAATGAAAAAACGTTTCTTATTGCCCTGTTTGCTAATTCTGATATGTACTCTGAGTCTGTCAACCTATGCTGTTAACACGGACAGTATAACTGCCTCACTGGTCAGTGAGAAAAAAATCATGGACAAGATTGCTGAGATAAAAGATACCAAAGTTCTGGATGATGAAGCTAAAAACAATTTACTGAGTATTTACAGTAAAACCCTTGATAATCTTGATGCCTTAAAATCCTATCAGGCTCAGACTGCCTCCTACCAGAAGTTAATAAAAACAGCACCGGATGAAATCAAAAAACTTAAAAAAGCCATTGCCCAGGCTGAACAGAAAAAAAATAAACCGGTGTTTAAACCGGGGGAACTCAAGCGACGTGGTCTTTTAGAATTAGAGCAGATGCTGAACTCGGAGTCGGCCAATCTGACGGCAGTGGAGACGCAGTTTTCCGATTTGAAACAGACCCAGGAACGTGAGTCAGGCAGTGCGGAAATGGTACGCAAACAGCTTATTGACGCCAATCATAAACTGGAATTGTTGCTGGATGAAAAAAATCAGCCGCAAACGGGTATCTCAGATGAACAGAAGAGGGCCAACCAGTGGTATCTTGATACCAGTATTGCGGCTTTGCGCAGTGAATTAAAAATGCTGGATCAGCAACTGCTGAGTCTGCCGGTGCGCCTGCAATTACTGGAGCAGAAGAAAAATAATACTGCTTTAAAATTAAAACGCCTTGAGCAGAAGGTGGCTGAATTACAGAAAATAGTTGAAGAAAAGCGCAGCAGTGATATTCAGAAAACTCAGGACATTACCCGTAGTGAACAGCAAAAAGCAGAAGGTAAGCATCCTCTTATTCTCAAACTGGCCAAATCGAATAGTCAGCTCAGTGAACAGATTAATGAAAAGAATCAGAAATTAAAAGAATATGAACAGGATGAAAAAAAAGTTGATGCGGAAACCCGACGCATTATTGATGCCTTTTCCAGTACCCGAAAGAAACTGAATATTGCCGGCCTGAACCAGGTTATGGGTGAAATGCTGCTGGAGCAGAGGAAGTCACTACCAGAAAAAAACCTGTATCTTAAACGTATAGATAAACGGGAAAAATATATTGCCCGTTCTAATCTTCAGAAAATTCAATACCAGGAAGAGTTGAGAGAACTGTCTGATACCCAGGTCTATATTCAGAAAATGGTGGCCAGTCTTCCAGAGGATATTAAACACAGGGTCGCTGAAGAACTTAAGCCCTTGCTGCAAACCCGAAAAAACTTATTAAAGAAAATTATTGAGCTTGATCGAAATCTGTTAAAGGCTGTTGCAGCACTGGATTTTATTGAGAAAAAATTACTTAAGGTCTCGGAACAGTATCGGCAACTTCTGGATGAGCATTTGTTCTGGTTACGCAGTGCGCCGGTTTTAAATGTGGATAATATAAAAAACATTCCGTCCCAGGTGCTGTTTTATATTTCACCAGCCAACTGGAATGTGTTTCTTAAAGATGTCCTGCATACACTGAAAAATACGCCGGTGACTTTTTCAGTCGTGATGCTGTTTATTATTGTTCTGATTTCACAAAAAAGAAAATTTAAAGAAAAGCTTATTGAAGAAGGTGAAAAAACCCGTCATACCTATTCAGACAGTCTTGGTCACACCTTCAGAGCGCTGCTTTATACCCTGCTGCTATCACTGCCCCTGTCAGTATTTGTTTTTTTAGCAGGTTCACAGCTGGAAAAAATGGTTTATGTCACTGATTTCACCCATGCTATTGCAACGGGATTGATTATGATAGCCCCGCCGCTGTTTTTTATGCAGTTTTTCCGTTATTTATGTACCCATAATGGTGTAGCGGAAGTGCATTTCAAGTGGCCAGGGGAACTGACTCATGGTTTAAATAAAGAATTACTGAGAATGATATTTTTTATTATTCCTGCCATTTTTGTTACCACGACTCTGGCCTATAAAGGGGCATCTGAAATTAACGGTGGTCTGGGTCGCCTGTCCCTGATTGTCGTACTGGTGACTTATGCTATTTTTTATTATCGACTGTTTAAACCTGAAACTGGTCTTTTTAATATTATTGCCCGGAATAATCCTCGTGGGTTATACGCCCGTTATCAAAAGTTCTGGTTTTATTTAAGCCAGCTTGGAATGGTTGCACTGATAGTATTAACCCTGGTGGGCTATGTTTATACGGCAGGGCAGTTAACGATTAATATGATGCAGACCATTCATCTGATCTTTATTGTGATACTGGCTCAGCAGCTGGCTCTGCGCTGGCTGGTTCTGTCCCAGAGAAAATACGCATTGCAACGGGCTAGAGAGAAACGCAGGGAAGCCTTAAAAAATAAAGATGCTGCTATTAAAGAAAATGATGACGGTATCCCGGTATCTGAATTTGAAGAACCCGAAATTAATATTGCGTCATTAAGTGAAGAGTCCAAAAAACTGTTAAATTTTATACTGTTTATTGCCTTTTCTTTTGGGCTATACCTGATCTGGTCTGATGTGTTTCCGGCATTAAATATTTTCCAGAAAGTTGAACTCTGGCAGCATAAAGGCGTGGTGGATGGTGTTGAGAAAATGGTACCGGTCACTTTAAGTAATGTTATCTGGGCACTGGTTATTATCATCATCACATTAATTGCCGGGAAACGCTTGCCTGCTATCTTAGAAATTCTCATGATTCAGGCTAAAGTACATTCCGGCAACCGTTATACCATCACTACCCTGATTAACTACACCATTATCGGCATAGGCTTTTTTATCGTGGTTAATATGCTTGGAGTGGACTGGGTGCAGCTTCAATGGATGTTTGCGGCCTTAAGTGTGGGTATAGGCTTTGGTCTGCAGGAAATTGTGGCCAACTTTATCAGCGGTATTATTCTTTTATTTGAACGGCCTATACGGGTAGGGGATTATGTTTCAATCGGGGAAAATGAGGGCACAGTCAGCCGGATACGTATCCGTGCTACAACTATTATGACCCGTGACCGTAAAGAGTTACTGGTTCCCAACAAGGAATTTATTACCGGTCAGCTACTCAACTGGTCATTATCCGATCCCGTTGCCCGTCTTAAAATTCCTGTGGGTGTAGCTTATGGCAGTGATATACCGCTGGCCCGGCAATTAATGCTGGAAGCGGCCAGGGAAAATGAGCTGGTTATGACCGAACCTGAGCCCCGGGTGCTGTTTCTGAATTTTGGTGATAATACCCTGGATTTGCAGTTGCGCTGCTTTATCGGCAATGTGGATTATCGTCGGGCTGTTACCAGTGAAATCAATGAAGCGATTAATAATAAATTTATTGAGGCCGGAATTTCCATTGCATTTCCTCAGCGCGATGTGCATCTGGATATTTCACAGCCAATCGATATTCGCTTGCAGGATGATAAAATATAATGCGTTTTATTTTAACTTTTCTGTTTCTGTTTGCAGGCAACTCAGTGCTTTATGCGGATACCCTGACTATGAAGGATGGTTCTGTTCTAAAAGGTCAGGTGGAATCGCAGGAAGGAAAATCCCTGTTTTTTAAGACCTCTTATGCGGGTACCATTAAAATAAAATGGGATCAGGTCAGTAAGCTGGAAACAGAACAGCCTGTTAAAATTATGCTGGTAACTGATGAGGTAATTGAATCCCGTTATATTAATAATATTGCAAACGGTATCAGCCAGATTAAAAAAGCAGACGAGGAATGGAAAACCGCCTTTAAAACAGATAATGTTGCCTATATCAACCCTGATCCCTGGCGTCTGGGGCAGGGCTTTAAAATCAGCGGACGGGCTAATTTTTCCCTTAAATCCCAGCATGGTAATACTATTAAGGATGAGCTGGATATGGACGGAATTATTGAATTTCGTAGTCAGACAGAGCGTTTTACCTTCAGCGGTAACCTGGAGCATGATACCAATAAAGACCGTACAACAGCGGATAACTGGATATTTAGCAGTAAATACGATTATTTTACAACAAAACAAAGATACTATGGTTTACAGCTTGTTTTTGAACGGGACAAATTTACCGATCTGGATTTGCGGGTGACTTTTGGTCCCCATGTGGGACACCAGTTTTATGAAAGCAGGGCCATGAATCTGGGGGTGGATATTGGTATGGTCAAGGTGGATGAAAATAACATTGAGACTAAAGATAAAGACTATCTGGCCATGGACTGGAATGTGAATTACGATCAGTTTATCTGGGACGATATTGTCCAGCTCTATCATAAAGATAATGGCTTATGGGACTGGGAAAAATCCAGTAAAGTCGTTATTAACAGCTGGACCGGTTTTCGTATTCCTCTCAATTCCGGCATCGTAGCCAGTGCTGAGGTTGAGTGGGAATATGACAGTAAACCTAAAGACGATGTCTCCACAACGGATACCACCTACCGGGTCAAACTGGGCTACCAATGGTAACTCAATTCTTGTCATTGAAAAATAAGCATTTTTTGTTTATATTTAAGGCAGTTGCAAGTTGTTGTCATTGGACGGAGTCAGGTCATTAATTCCAGAATTCTATTATGCCACGAATGTGATTTGCTGATTGAAAATCAGGACGTCTGTGAGGCCTGTAAAGTACAATGTCCCCGTTGTGGGCATATCCTTTATAAACAGAAACATAATACCATCAGCCATAGCCTGGCTTATGCTTTAACCGCATTAATCTGTTTTTATCCTGCAGTAACCCAGCCAATTATGACCCTTGAAATGTCTGGCCTGTCTCAACAGCAGAGTCTTATCAGCGGTTCGCTGATTTTATTGCAGGAAAAATATTATGTGGTGGCTATACTGACTTTTCTCAGCAGTTGCCTGGTACCTCTGTTTCGTTTATTGCTGCTTACTTATGTTACCCTGAGTATTACTCTGAACTATTATCATAAAAGTCTTATCTGGTCTTTCCGTCTGTTTCATGAAATGGAAGAATGGGGCATGCTGGAAGTATACATGCTGGGGATTATTGTGGCTGTAGTTAAACTGCTGTCCATGGCAGAAATTCAGCCGGGCTTTGGTTTATGGGCTTATGCAGCACTGTTACTGAGTTCCATTCTGGCAACGACAGTGTTGAATCCACATGAAGTATGGGATGCCTTGCTGGATCGAAAAACGCGTGAGGAACCCTGTTGATGGCCAGCAAAACCATCACACCGACTCTGCCTGATAAAATAATAACCGGTAAGGAAGCCGGGCTGGTATTATGTACTGAATGTCATAAGGTACATCGCTATATTCCTGATGCTGAACAGGAGTGTAAATGCTGTGGTGCGGATCTGCATCAGAGAAAACCCGATAGTATTAACCGTACCTGGGCTTTTTTAATCGCCTCCATGATTTTATACATTCCCGCCAATACCATGATGATTATGAATGTTGCCTACTTTGGTGCGGATGAACCCTCCACTATTATGGGTGGTGTGATTTTATTATTGCAGATGGGCTCACATGCTGTTGCTTTTGTGGTGTTTGTGGCCAGTGTACTGGTACCCCTGTTTAAAATGATTGGGATTATGCTTATTCTGTTTTCACTTAAATATAAAGTGAATATGACGGATAGACAGCGCATTAAGATGTTTCGGTTTATTGAATTTATTGGCCGCTGGTCAATGCTGGATATTTTCGTTATTTCTATTCTGGCCGCTCTGGTTCATATTACCGGGGTTGCAGAAATCACGGCCGGGCCAGCGGCAACCGCGTTTGGTACAGTGGTGGTTCTGACCATGCTGGCAGCCAGCAGCTTTGACACCCGTTTGCTGTGGGATTATAAAAGAAAGAATTATAAAAATATCGAATTAAAGCAGGAACCGGCTGCCGATTAAAATCCATGAATACTTTTAAAATAAAAAAACAGACTAATTATGAGTAATAATGAACATCCGGATATAAATTCAGTGCCACTGGCCCGTCCCAAAGTTAATTCCCGGCGCAGTTTTTCACCCATCTGGATCCTGCCTGTTGTGGCGCTGCTGATTGGGCTGGGGCTGATTGTTGAAAGTTATCTTAGTGCCGGCATTATGATTACTTTAAAAGTGCGTACTGCCGAAGGCATTGAGGTGGGTAAAACCAGGGTCTTTTACAAGGGTATTACGACCGGGGTTGTGAAAAGCTATGAGGTGGCGGATGATCTGCAACATGTAATATTGCATATTGAAATGGATAAACGTACCGAACCCTATCTGAATGAAAAAGCCAAATTCTGGGTGGTAGAACCGCGTATTACCCTGTCCGGTGTATCCGGCCTGGATACTATTTTAAAAGGTCGTTATATCGCCATTGACTCTGAAAAAAGTGAAACCAGCAAAAGAGATTTTGTGGCTCTGGACAGAGCACCTCCGCCTTCGGGAAAAACACCGGGACTGCATATAAAACTGCGTCTGAACCGGCTGGCATCCGTGGACAGAGGAACCGTTGTCTTTTACAAGCAGGTACCAGTGGGAGAAGTTATTAACTATACCCTGGAAGAAAATGACTCCGAAATACACGCCTGGGTCGTGATCCGTCCCGAATATGCTCACCTGGTTAAGGAAAATTCCCGGTTTTATAATGTCAGCGGTATCAGTATCAAGGCCGGTTTAAATGGGGTAGAGATTAAAACAGAATCCCTGGTTTCCCTGCTGGTAGGAGGCATTGCCTTTACCACACCGCTGGAGGAAAAACCGGCTCAGCCGGCTAAGCACGGCTCCCTGTTTTTATTATATGATGATTTTGAAAGTGCCCGTGTGGGAATCCCGGTAATATTGCGATTTAAAAATATTGATTCCCTGGCAGCCAATCAGACCAAAATTAAATATCAGGGACAGGTCATCGGTCGTCTGGGTAAATTTGCCTATGACAGGAAGACTGATGAAAGCATCTGCGTTGCTAAACTGTCTCCGCTTGTGGCTGATGTGCTGACGGAAAATACCCAGTTCTGGATTGTTAAACCCAGCGTCAGCATTTTGAAAATCAGCGGGCTGGATGCTTTGCTGGAAGGTAATTACCTTGAACTGCGGCCCTCAGGTACCGGCAAGAAAAGTCGGGAGTTCAGGGTTTATGAATCAGTTCCGCCGTTGCCGGCCAGTGTGCCTGGTTTACACTTTACTATAGAATCAGAGGATCTGGGTTCTATCAGTAAGGATACCCCCCTGTATTACAAGAATATCAAGGTAGGTAATATTGAGTCTTTTAAATTGGCAGAGAATAATGAGAAAGTACAGTTGCAGGCCTATATTAAGCCGGAGTTTGCCCATCTGGTTACTGAATCAACCCGTTTCTATAATGTCAGCGGAGTTAATATCAAAGGTGGTCTGACGGGCATTAAAGTGACAACGGAGTCCATTGCCTCGCTACTTTCCGGCGGTATTGCTTTTTATTCGCCCAGCTACAAAAAAAGTGATATTAAAGCCAAAAACGGGGATGTATTCCCGCTCTATGACAGTTTTGATGATGCTAAAGCCGGTATTGAGGTATCACTGATTTTTGATGATACCACCGGACTGACTGCTGATGTTACCAAGGTTATTTATAAAGGCATTGTGCTGGGTGTGATTAAAAAAATCACCCCTAATACCGGTCAGGAAACTGCTACTGCAACGGTAATTATGGATCCCATTGCTGATTTTGGTCTGGTGGAAGATACCCAGTTCTGGATGGTCCGTCCTAAATTTGATATTACCGGTGTGGAAAATCTGGAAACCCTGCTGGCCGGTGATTATATTACAATGAGACTGGGCAAAAGTAAGAAGAAAAAGTACCGTTTTAAGGTCAGTATGACTAAACCGCCGCTGGATGCCAGTTATCCCGGACTGCATTTAAAGCTGAACAGTTCAGAGCTGGGATCGATTAGTATTGGCGCCCCGGTTATGTACCACAGGATTAAGATTGGTAATGTACAGGATTATGAACTGGCGGCAGATGGAAAAAGTATTAATATTTTGATCTATATTTATCCCAGGTATATGAATCTGGTTAGTCCCAATTCACGTTTTTATAATGCCAGTGGCTTTAAGGTAGAGATGGGCTTGTCAGGTTTGAGTGTTCGTACCGAATCAGTTAAAAGCATTCTCAAGGGCGGCATTGGTTTATACAATGATGCCCGCTATGAGCCAGGGACCGGCAAACATAAAGTCCCCAATGGCACTAAATACAGGTTATTTGATGATTATGAGGCTGCTCAAATCAATGCATTTTATGTCACTGTGCTGTTTGATAAAGTAGACGGCTTATCTTATGGCAGCAAGGTTATCTATAATGATATTGAGGTAGGTAAGGTCAGGTCTGTCAAGCTCAGCCGCAAAGATGCAGAGAAAGTTGAAGTAAGCCTGGAGCTCAATGAACAGATTAAACCGCTACTGGGTAAGCGCTCCAGGTTCTGGGTAGTCAGGGCTGAATTTGGCCTGGCTAAAATTAAAAATGTGGGGAATTTAATCACGGGTAATTTTCTGCGGCTTGAACCGGTCAGGGGGCCTTTTAGTGATTACTTTATCGGTTATAAAGAAAAACCACTTAAAAAACAGTCTGCAGCCGGTTTTAATATTCACTTAACAGCCAGTCGCCTGGGTTCAATAAAAGTGGGTGACGGTGTTTATTATCGCCAGATTAAAGTGGGTGAAGTGGTGGGTTATGAGCTGGCCGATACCTCGGACCAGATTTTAATACACCTTACTATTCGTGAACGTTTCCGACCATTGCTGCGGGAAAACAGTCGTTTCTGGAATGCCAGCGGTATCTCTATGGATATCAATTTATTCGGCCGTTCTAAAATCAGAACAGAATCGGTAGAATCTGTTCTTTCCGGCGGTATTGCTTTTGCCACTCCGGACAATGACGCCATGGGCAAGGAACTGTCAGAAGGCAGTTACTATATATTACATGATGAGCCTCAGCCGCAATGGCTGAAGTGGAATCCAATTATTCCTTTAAGCAGGGAAATACAGCAGAATTGATTTAGTCAACTGCTCTAACAGGGATTACTATGGATCTAAGCTGGATTTCAATTACTTTAGCAGAAACGGGCTGGCTGATACTGACCTTTGTATTCGGTTTCCTGGCCTACCGGATCGGCCTGCCGCCCATGGTGGGTTTTTTATGCGTAGGTTTTGTACTCAAGTTTTATGGGGTTGAAAGTACCGAGGCGCTCAGAGAAATTGCCGATCTGGGTGTTACCATAATGCTGTTCACCATTGGACTTAAACTGAATCTTAAAAGCCTGCTGAGAGTACAGATATGGGGGGTAGCGAGTTCCCATATGCTGATAACCATTGTTGTTTATACTGGTATTTTTATTCTTTTGCAGCAGTCCGGGGTCAGTGCCTTTCAGGGACTGTCGTTGTGGAGCGGCGTATTAATTGCTTTTGCGTTAAGTTTTTCCAGTACTGTATTTGCGGTTAAGGTGCTGGAAGGTAAAAATGAAATGATGGCTTTATATGCCCAGATAGCCATCGGGATTTTGATTGTACAGGATATTTTTGCCGTTATATTCCTGTCTGCTTCTACAGGCAAGCTGCCCAGCATCTGGGCACTGGGGTTAGTGGGCTTACCACTGTTACGCCCCTTATTGTATAAAATTATGGATCAGGTGGAGCACGGTGAATTACTGGTGCTTTATAGTCTGCTGCTGGCAACCGGCGGAGCCGCTCTGTTTGAAATAGTCGGTATGAAAGCGGATCTGGGTGCACTGATTTTCGGTTTGCTGCTGGCCCCGCATATCAAGGCCTCGGAAGTCTCAAAAACCCTCTATAATTTCAAAGATCTGTTCCTGGTGGCCTTTTTTGTCAATATTGGTCTTTCCGGTGATCCATCGATGGAGAACCTGGTGATTGCCGGAATTTTATCCTTATTAATGTTTGCCAAGGTATTTCTGTTTTTCTGGCTGCTGGTTAAAACAAAAATGCGCAGCAGAACCTCATTTCTGGCTTCTATGAGTCTGGCCAACTATTCCGAATTCGGCCTGATTGTCGGGACTATCGGTGTACAGAACGGCTGGATGGATAGTTCCTGGCTGATCAGCATAGCCATAGCACTGTCCATGACTTTTATTATTGCCTCACCGCTCAATGCCAGGGCTCATGAAATTTACGGCCGTTTTTCACGGGTGTTCCGTAGCTGGCAGTCAGAACAACGTCTGGATGATGAAAAGCCGGTGGACGTAGCCGGGGCCAGTATTGTGGTGTTTGGTATGGGGCGTATTGGTACCGGGGTTTATAACGATCTGAATTACCATTTTCCGGGACAGGTTATCGGAGTGGATTTTGATGCCGGTGTTTATGCACAGCATGAAAAAGATAAAAAAAATATTATTTATGCGGATGTTATGGATAAGGACTTCTGGAGCAAGCTGAACCTGGAAGGTGTACGCATGATCTTTTTAAACCTTCCCAAGCGGGAAAAAAACCTGTTTACCTTAAAACAGCTTAGGGAAATGGGCTTTAAAGGTACTGTGGCCGCTATTGCTCTGTATGATGAAGATGTTGAAGTGCTGAAACAGGCCGGTGCTGATGAGGTCTATAATTTTTACTCAGAAGCCGGGATTGGTTTTGCAGAACATGTTCGTCATAACCTGCTTAATAAAGGTGAGTTTATACCTGAACCGTCTGAACAAAAGCCGGTAGAAGAATCAACTTAACAGGCTCAGGCAAGAATGTCGGGGAGCAGAAGGTTCTCCAGCTTGATGATTTCATCCTTTAGATGCAGCTTGCGTTTTTTCAGGCGCGTGATCTGCATCTGGGTATGAATGGTTCTGGGCATATGGTGAATGGCTTCATCCAGATCCCGGTGCTCCTGTTTTAAAGCCTCAAGCTGAGCTCTTATTTTTTGTTTATCGTTTTCAGTCATTGATTGCCAGTAATTAATTATTAGTTGTTATCGTTTTAATGGTGTGTTGATTGATGTATCGAGTATTTTGCTGTTTTAAAAGTGTAAAATATCTCTTCAGACAGACCCCAATTATCTGTTATGATTTCTTTAAAATCAAGAACAGAAATGCATGCAGAGGATTCTGCAAAATGCCTGTAAAATCGGTATGGAGAAACCAGTGGTTTTAAAATTTACAGCTCTTAGAGCAACAGTGTCAGGCATACTGCTAATTGTTGTTCTCAGTGCCTGCACCTCCAGCACCACCCTGTATGAACGCTGGAGCAATGATGCCTATCAGGGGCCGAAACTGGAGAAAGTACTGGTTATCGGAGTATTCAAGGATGATATCAGACGCAGGGCATTTGAATCAGCCTTTGTTAAAGAATTGCAGGCCATGGGTGAAAAAGGGGTGGCTGGATATACCCTGACACCGCCCAATGAAAACTTTAAGAACAAGGAGGAAATTCTGGAAGCTGTGAAAAAATCCGGGGTGGATTCTGTGCTTATTACCAGTTTTAAAGGCGTAATAGAAAAGGAACGGGAAGTTCCTCCACGAATGGATTATGTACCCAGCATGGGAATGCGCTATGGACGTTACGGCTATGGCTATGGTTATCCGGGTTACTATGGCGCCACTTATGATGTGGTCTACCGTCCGGGATACACGGTAAAAGATACCATTGTACAGCTGGATACCCGGGTCTTTTCTGTTGCTACTCAGGAAATGGTCTGGGCGGGTAAAACCAAAAGTGTCAATCCGGCAACAGGTGAAGAGATTGTTCAGGAACTGGTAAAAATTGTAGTCAGGGATATGAAAGCAAGCGGGCTGATTAAATAATTTTAAGTGGTCAGAAATACTTAATAAACTGTAAGTATTCAGTATAACTGACCGTGATTGCCTACAGTATCTGCAGCCAATCACTCTACAGTGCTATGATTCAGGATGAATCGTTACAAAAAATTAATTTCAAATTCATTTTATAAAAATCAGAACTATAATGATTTAAATGACTGTTAATTCTGTTTAACAGTCCGAGCTTCAGCGACAGAAAAAGGAGTAAGCACTTGTCCAGTAAATATAATATTGTTTATAGCGGTCTGCAGGAAAATATAACGGCAGAAACATTTGTTACCCGGTTTTGCAAAACCTTTGGTATTAGTGAAGCCAAAGCAGAACAGATTGCGGCATCCAGCTCGGATGTGACCATTAAAAAGAATGTGCCTGGTGACAAAGCCGCTAAATACATTAAGGCGCTGGAAGCCTGTGGTGCCATTGCTTATCTTCAGGAACAGGAGAAACCACAGGAGCCGCAAGCGGAGCAGACTCAACCCGGGGGTGGTCTGTCATTAGAACCCATTGAAGATGAACAGGTACGGCAGGAAGAAACACAACAACCTGCGGTCTGTCCTAAATGCGGCTCTTCTAATATTAAAGACGATGAGTGTCTGGACTGCGGTATTTATATTTCTAAATATAAGGCTAATCTGGAATATGCTCCAGAACCTGAAAGTATTACCGCAGGCTCTCAACAGGACAATGTTAAACAGGATTCTGATCCTACCCGGCAGATGGATACCAATCCCTATGCTACCCCCCAGGCTGAGCTTATTAATTCTGCTGCTGATGACGAACCACAGCCTGAAAAGGTACCCGCCGGCAGCGCTACTGCCTGGCTGGGAAGGGGCTACTGGCACTTTAAACAGAACCCTTTTGCCTGGATAGGGGCTTTAATTATCTTTATTGTTTTATCCATGGGGCTCTCTTTTGTACCCTTAATCGGAGCACTGGCTGTTAATCTGCTGTCACCGGTTATTATGGCGGGCTTTTCCATTGGTGCTCAGGAGCAGGATAATGGCGGTGATTTTAGAATTGGCCACCTGTTTGCCGGTTTTTCACAGAACTTTGGTGCCCTTGTTATGGTCGGCGTATTTTACCTGTTGTTTATTATCCTTATCGGGGCAGTATTTGGCGGTATTATCGGCCTGACTATGGCTGGTTCAGGTATGATCGATCCTAATGCCGGTCCGGAAGCCATGATGAATAGCATGGGGCCGATTAGTATGATCCTGATGCTGCTGGCACTGATGTTAATTGTTTTTGTGGCAATGGCTTATTATTATGCCCCGACTCTGATCGCTCTGGACAATATGAGCGCTCTGGCTGCAATGAAAATGAGTCTGAACGGCTGTTTAAAAAACTGGCTGGCCTTACTGGTATTCGGCATTCTGGCCTTTTTGCTATTAGTGGTCGGTATGATACCGGCGATGCTGGGACTGCTGGTGGTTATTCCCATGCTGCAGGCTTCAATTTATGTATCCTACCGGGATATTTTTCATCATCAGGGCTAGTTTCCAGCAAGTCGTTTAAAAAAAGTGCAATTGCCATAAAGCAATTGCACTGCTTTATCCCCTCTGCAATTACGTCATCACTCACCCAAAACCCAGTAATAGAACAGCTTTTTTTGACAGTTATAAGAGTATAATAGCCGTTAAATAAATGCTATTATATGAAATTAAACGTCTAAAAATACCTGCCAATATATTGATTTCGAATTAACCTAATGGAATAACGATGAAAAGTTTTTACTTATTAAGTGTATTAATGATTACTTTGCTTAGCATGACATTCATCTCAGGCTGTAGTGAAAAAAAGCAGGAGGTTGAAAAAGTAGAAGAAATCAGACCGGTAAAAACCATTGTGGTTAAAGCACCCGATGCGGGAGGCAACAGGCATTTCCCTGGTCGTATTGATGCCAATAAAAAAGCCGAACTGTCTTTTCGGGTATCAGGAAAAATAAAAGAGTTGCCGGTAAAAGAAGGTGATGAGGTGCGCAAAGGTGATCTTATTGCCAAACTGGATCCAACGGACTTTCAGATTGCCGTTAATGATAAAAAGGCCTTATTCACCCGGGCAGCCAATGATTACCATCGTGGACAGAAACTGGTTAAAGAAGGCCATATTTCCAAAATGGATTTTGACAAGCTTGAAGCGAATTTCCTCAGCAGCAGAGCCGCATTAAACCTGGCCAAACAGCAACTGGCTTATACTGAACTGAAAGCTCCTTTTGACGGTATAGTAGCCCGTCGTCACATTCAGAATTTTGAAGAAGTTCAGGCCAAGCAGCCCATTGTTACTTTAAACGATAATGAAATTCTGGAAGTAAAATTTGATCTGCCGGAAAATCTGATATTGCGTTTGCAAAGAGTCGGAGTCGTGGAAGAAGGTGAAGATCTTAAAATGAAAGACAGAATTCCGGTTTTCGCTGCCTTTCAGTCTCAGTCGGATCAGGAATACCCGCTCACTTTTAAGGAAATGTCCACTAAGGCTGATTCCAGTACCCAGACATTTTCAGTCACCTATACCATGAAAAGACCAGAAGATGTGATTGTTCTGCCGGGTATGACCGCAACGGTAAAAATTGATTTTAGTAAGGTTATGGAGGCAAAACATGTTTTTTATCTGCCGGTTAGTGCAGTCATCGCTGATGCTGCATTAAAGCCGGTTGTCTGGGTAGTGGATGAAAAAACCATGCAGGTTGCACCGGTATCAGTAAAAGTCGGCACCATGAAAGGTAGCCAGATTGAGGTAACAGAAGGTATAAAAGACGGTCAGCGGGTGGTGGTCGCTGGAGTGCCCTTTTTATACAAAGGGCTTAAAGTTACCCTGATGAGCCAGTCGGAGCAGGCAGAGGATAATATCCTGCATGAGTCACCGCTGCTGAAAAAAAGCTGTGAACAGAATACTTCTGCCAATACCTCATCAAAGGGATAAGAAATTATGAATATTGGAGAATATTCGGTAAAAACACCGGTTATATCCTGGCTTCTGGTGATTGTTTTTCTGGTGGGCGGTTATAACGGTTTTTTAAAAATGGGTAAACTGGAAGATCCGGAATTTACCATTAAAGATGTCAAAATTATTACTCACTATCCAGGCGCTACCGCTCAGCAGGTCTATGATGAAGTAACTTATCATGTTGAAGAAGCGGTTCAGTTGATGGCACAGGTTAAGTGGATAAAAATGTCTATTTCACGGCCCGGGATGTCAGAAATTACCGTTACGTTTAAAGATAAATACACGACTAAGGACTTTCCGAATATCTATGATGAAGTACGTAGAAAAATCGCAGATATGCTGTATAAGCTCCCGCCGGGAGCCCAGAAACCGGTCATTGTAGATAGTTTTGCTGATGTTTATGGTGTTTACCTGGCCTTATCAGGAGACGGTTATACCTATCGTGATTTAAAAGATACCGCTGATTATCTCAAGAAGGAATTAGTGCTGGTTGACGGAGTTAGAAAAGTCGTCATAGGCGGTGCTCAGACTGAAGTAGTTTATCTGGATATGTCTCGCCAGCGTCTGGGTGAACTTGGGCTGTCACTGGAGAAAATAGCTCAGATCCTGCAGTCTCAGAATGTTGTGACGGATGCCGGTAAGGTGCAGGTGGGTGATGAATATCTGCGTATTCAGCCAACCGGTGAATTTCAGTCAGTAAAAGCCATTGGCGATCTGTTAATCAGTTCATCAGACAGGACTATGGTCTATCTGAAGGATATTGCAGAAATCCGACGTGAATATCAGGAAGTACCGGATTTACTCATCTTTTATGAAGGTAAACCGGCCTTAACCCTGGGTATATCCATGCTGTCCGGTGAAAATGTCGTACAGGTCGGTAAAAATCTAACAGAAAAATTTCATGAAATTGCCTCGCTGGTGCCTGTCGGCATGAACCTTGATGTTATTTATAACCAGCCTCATGAAGTCAAAAATTCAGTGAAAGGCTTTATGCTAAATCTGGTCGCCGCTATTGTTATTGTTATTATTGTATTGCTGTTGTTTATGGGAGTAACAGCCGGTCTTATTATCGGTTCTGTACTGCTTATTACTGTTGCCGGCACTCTGCTGATTATGGAGATGTATGGTATTGATTTACAGCGAATATCGCTGGGTGCTCTGATTATTGCACTGGGTATGCTGGTGGATAATGCTATTGTGGTGGCAGAAGGCATGATGGTACGTATCCAGTCCGGTATGAATGCGGCAAAAGCGGCTAAAGAAGTGGTAGGCAAGAGTGCCATGGCTTTACTGGGCGGGACCATTGTGGGTATTCTGGCATTTTCTGCCATTGGTCTGTCACAGGATTCTACCGGTGAGTTCACACGTACACTGTTTTATGTGATTTTAATTTCCTTATTTTTAAGCTGGGTAACGGCTGTCAGTACCACACCGTTATTTTGCGCTCTGTTTATTAAACCCAAAAAAAATACCGGCTCTGAACAAAATATCGAAGATGCCTACTCAGGCTTTGTATTTATGTTTTACCGCAAGATATTAAAAAAAGCGCTGCATTTCCGGGCATTTACCATGACCCTGATTGTGGCTTTATTTGCTGTGGCGGTTTATGGTTTCGGCTATGTACGGCAGGGCTTTTTTCCGGACTCAAATACTCCGATGTTTTTTGTTGAAATATGGGAAATTGAAGGGACCGATATCAGCAAAACACGGGATGATACGCTAAAAATCAGTGAATATATTCGTTCCCTGCCCGGTGTGACAAAAACTACGGAGCTAATTGGCGGCGGGGATCAGCGTTTTTCACTGGTCTATGAACCTAAAGAGCGCAGCCCGGCTTATGCTCAGATTATTGTACAGACAGAAACCCGTGAACAGATTGCGGATATCTGGCAGAAGGCCGATCTGTATATGAAAAACTTTTCTAATATAGAACCGATTATTAAATCGTTACGGATAGGTCCGGGAAGAGACAGTAAAATTGAAGCGCGTATCAGCGGTCCGGATGGAGCCGTTTTAAGGCAGTTATCTGAACAGGCTAAAGATATTTTTCGTAAAAATACCGGGACTAAAGAAATTCGTGATGACTGGCGTCAGCCCGTTAAACTGGTTAAACCCATTTTTAATGAACAGGTCGGACGGCAATTAGGCATTAATTATGAAGATCTGTCCAAGGCTTTAAAATATGCGTTTGATGGTACTCAGGTCGGTCTGTATCGTGATGGTATCCGCTTATTGCCTATTTATAGTCGAGCCGCTGATGAGGAACGTGAAGATATTGCCAATATTCAGGACATTCAGGTCTGGAGTCCGGTATTACAAAAATCAGTGCCCATCGGTCAGGTCGTTAAACGCTTTGAAACGGTCTGGGAAAATACCGTTATCCGTGGTCGGGACCGGATGCAGACCATTATACCCTCGTGTAATCCTGAAACCGGTGTTGATACCACAGAATTATTTAATCGTCTGCGTCCCCAGATAGAAGCGATGAAGCTGCCCCCGGGGTATCAGCTGGCCTGGGGTGGTGAATATGAAGATTCAAAATTGGCTAAAGACTCATTAGCCAGAGCTTTGCCCGGTGGTTTTTTGCTGATGATACTCACCACAATACTATTATTTGGTAAGGTTAAACAACCCTTAATCATCTGGTTAACTGTACCTCTGGCTATTATCGGTATTACTGCCGGACTATTGCTGCTGGACGGAGCCTTTGATTTTATGGGCTTACTGGGCGCTTTAAGTCTGATTGGATTATTGATTAAAAATGCCATTGTTCTGATTGAAGAAATTGATCAGCAGATTGAAGACGGGGTTGAATCGTTTAAAGCTATTCTGGACTCAGCGGTCAGTCGGATGAGGCCTGTTATGATGGCTGCGGCTACTACTATTCTGGGTATGCTGCCGCTTCTTTCAGATGTCTTTTTTGTTAATATGGCCATTATCATTATGTCCGGACTGGCTTTTGCTTCAGTGTTAACGCTGATTGTTGTACCTGTCCTGTATTCTTACTTTTTCAAAATAAAGTACCGAGAAGAAGCTTAATCGGGCCTGGGGTCTGATTTAAACCTAAATAAATCATTTGAACCTACTGCGAATGTCCATAGCACTGAATCTACAAGGCTTTCCAGAATATTTTGACTTCACCCGTAGGGTGGCTACGAATAAAGCCAAAATAACCTGTAAATCCTTGTATCTCCAGCACTCTGATCATTCTC
>Ga0256831_1000182_pt1 | contig 32970 bp, 20 predicted proteins | sample 132544metaG_FD_189087 | JGI IMG/M metagenome (GOLD analysis project Ga0256831, IMG submission 189087) | Hydrothermal vent microbial communities from Lau Basin, Pacific Ocean - 132-544 | ecosystem: Environmental > Aquatic > Marine > Hydrothermal vents | place: Pacific Ocean: Lau Basin | collected...
CCTTCGGGGATTTAACACAGGGTTTTTTTAAGATTATTAACAACTTTGACAAAGTCCCAGGCAACAAAATCCGACAACACTCTATCGGTTCTATAATGGTGTCAGCACATCAAAATAGGAATTAGCCAAAATAATTCTAAATAAACCTTAAAAGAATGGGTGCAATCAAATATCTATTTTAACTACATTTGTTGCATGGATAAATTTAGCCTGGTATTGCTTTTGATGTTTCTGTTTGTTTCGGTGTTGCCTTTGACAGCTCAACATGATACTATCGCGTTGAAAGAGGTTGAAATAATTGATTTCAAGGGAAATATAACCGGGCATCCTGTGGATAGAATAAATCCTGCCACCATTTTTCAAACCTCCATTACCGATGTTGGAATACTCCTTTCAGCTATTCCAAACATATCGGGAGTACGAAAAGGGCCAAATGGCTTTGATCCGGTTATAAGAGGATTTAAATACTCCCAGTTGAATGTGTTGTTAAATGGGGCCACAAAAATAGAAGGAGGGTGTCCCAACAGAATGGATCCTGCCACTACACATGTTGACATCAACTCAATAACAGATATAACGGTTTACAAAGGTCCTTATGCATTAAAATTTGGCCCTTCTTTCGGCGGGATAATTAACATATCAACATGGCAACCTCAGTTCTCAAATGTCTATACTACACACTTGAAAGGCAATGTGGGTTTGCAAAACAATGGATACGGGTATAACAGCACCCTTAACCTTGAAGGGTCAGGAAAAATGTTTTCGTATGCCATTGTGGGGGGAACAAAAAATTACGGTAACTATCGTGATGGTGCCGGGAGATGGGTAAACGCTTCCATGCAGCAGTATAATTCCTCGGCTAAGGTGGCTTTTAAAATAGGTGGTAAATCTGTGGTTGATGCACGAGTTGATTTGTCACAGGGAAGAAACATCGGCTTTCCTGCCTTGTCGATGGATGAAAGACAAGATAAAACCAATATTTATACTATAAATTATAAGGGAACAAATGTTTCTAAAATTTTCAAACTTGTAAAAATAAATGGTTGGATGTCAGTTGTTAATCATACGATGGACAATAAAAACCGGCCTATTTCTGATACGGTAGTGGCTGTTTCAGTTATCGAAGCACATGATGCTGGTGTTCGCGGGTCAGTTAAATTTAACATGAAACAAGGAACATTGGAATCGGGATTGGATTACGAACATATCTATAAAGATGGCAAGCGTACCAAATCAATGATAAAACAACCCGGATTACCCGTAAAAAATGAATCCATTTGGAGTAATGCAGTAATTGACAACATGGGTATTTACGGTGAATATCTACTTGAACGAAAAGCCATAAACTGGATCGTATCCGGAAGGGTGGATTTCAACAGCGCCAACTCTAATCCCATGGAACGGTTAGGAATAAATGACTTGCCTTTTTACTTTGAAGACAGTACGTCAAGTAAATACCTGAACTTTAGTTTTAGTGCCGGGTTAACATGGAAACTCAATGTCAACAATCGCATTATATTTTCGCTGGGGCATGGCGTACGAAGCCCTGACATGACAGAAAGATTTATTGTTTTGCTACCCGTTGGGTACGACAGGTATGATTATCTGGGAAATCCCGGGTTAAAACCGGAAGCAAACAATGAACTTGATGTTGAATTCAAACATTATTCAAAAAGCAATTGGTATTTCGATGGAAACATCTTTTTATCCTATGTAACCCATTTTATTGGTAGTAAAAGGGTGCCGTCCTCCATTGCCAGGCCTCAAACAAAAGGGGTGTTGGGGGTAAAGCAGTTTGTGAATTTTCCGGCAGTATGGCTTACGGGGTTTGAAGCATCGCTGGAGTCGCCTGCTGAAAAACAATGGCATCTTAGTATAAATGCCGCCTATACCTACGGTGTTAATCCAACTGCACCGGGTTATAAAATTGAAAATGGGCAGGTAGTTGACGAATATGTAATAAAAAATGACCCACTACCTGAAATCTCCCCGTTTGAAACCAATGTTAGTTTTCAATACAAGTTTTTTAATGGCAAGTTGGTTTCTATGGTTAATTGGCGATGGGTAGCAGCACAAAAGGCCATTTCGGTGTCGTACGGAGAGCAAACAAGTAAATCGTTTCAGGTTATTAATATTAAAATCAACTATAAATTCAGCTCTAATCTGACAGTTTGGGGTGGTGTAAACAATGTTTTTAATAAAACCTACTTTGAACACCTTAACCGAAATATCATTGGTTCGTCTGCACCACTTTACGAACCGGGACGTAATTACTTTGTTAATTTTATCTTTAATTTTTAAAATGAAAAAACTCACACCATATTTAATACTCGTCGTATTGCTCTTCCAGGCATGCGTAAAACAGCAGGAGGTAAGCGTAATTTACGAAGCATCACAGGCTGTTTCGGCTTTTAGTGTAAGTTATCAAAATGAATACGGACTTCTTGTTGACACAATAATCAATCCGCAGAGTAACCAGGATATTTGGCGTTATAAGATGTTTCTGTCGAAGGGTGATATTGTGTATCTGTCAGGAAAATATGATGATATTAATAGTGGACTAAAGCTTTCAATTATAATTGACGGAAAAGTATTTAAAGAACAATACAGCCTTGGTGATACCGTTAACTACTTAATCGTTAGTGGAACCATACCTTATTAGTTTGGGAACAATTATTGCATGTTATAAACGATTAAAAGTTAAAATAGATTTACAATGAATATCTCAAAACTGTACATTTCACCCTTATTGATAGCTGCTGCCATTGTTGTTTTATTGCAGGCGGCCTGTTGTAACGGAAAGCCACCCGAACCGGTACCTCCCGCCGGTGAAATAGCATTTTCATTTCAGCATGTTGTTGACGACAAGCCTGTAATGTTTGATTCAATGACTTATGAGAATGCTGCCGGAAACCCATATATGGTAAATGAAATACAATATTTTTTATCTGATTTCACCCTTTGGAGAGGCGGTAAGGGGTTAGTGCTGGATAAATGGGAGGATATTCATTACATCGATACGGATTTGCCAAATACCATGCTATATAACCCTGCCGACGAAATTGAAGAAGGAACATACGACAGCATTACTTTTGTGTTTGGGATTACAGAAGAAAAAAACCGGTCGTTTATGTTTGTAAATCCTCCCGAATCGTATATGTTTTGGCCGGAACATCTCGGAGGTGGTTATCATTACATGAAGTTAAACGGTAAATGGCGTGATACCAATGATGTGGTTCAGCCATTTAATTTCCATCTTGGCATTGGGCAAACCTATGATGATCAGGGAAATATTACCGGATTTGTTCAAAATTATTTTACCGTTCATTTACGGGCTTCCTCATTTAAAATAGTGAATGGTTTAACCACAAAAGCGGTTATTACCATGCATGTTGACGAGTGGTTTAAAGACCCCAACACATTTGATTTTAATTACTGGGGTGGCCATATTATGGAAAACCAGCAAGCCATGCGTGCAGCCATTGAAAACGGACACAACGTGTTTTCCATAAAATTTGAATAAAATGTCTCGATTAAAAGTTATTATACCGGTATTTTTGTTGTTATCGGTTTTGTTTTGGGGTTGCCCCAACACGAATCCTGTTGAGCCTTATCAGCCAACGCCATACACCATTGATATTCCCAAAGGATTTCCAACCCGGCTTAATATTCCCAAAGATAACCCAATGACCGTGGAAGGAGTTGAGCTGGGCAGATATCTGTTTTACGACGGCAGACTTTCGGGTCGTACTCAGCCCGACTCGTTAATGAGTTGTTCCACCTGCCATGTGCAGTCCAGTTCGTTTGAAGCTGGCATAAACAATCCGCGTTTTCCCGGAGGAATTGTAAAAGGCTTAAACGGAGTAGCAACCCATCATGTGATGCTGCCCATGATTAATTTGGTATGGAACGCCAGCGGATATGGTTGGAACGGCTATATATGGCCTGAAAATCCGAATCCTAATTTGCGAAACATTGAAGACATGGTATATGCAGCCGTTACGGCCAAAAACGAAATTGATGGTGACACTACGCGAATAAAAACTTTGTTTCAGTCGATTAGTGGCTATCCCGAACTGTTTGGCCGTGCCTTTGGTAGTGATAAGGTTACCTTTAAAAATATTGAAAAAGCCATTGCCCAGTTTGTACGTACGTTGATTTCGGCCAACTCGAAGTTTGATAAATATTTAAGAGGAGAGGAGCAGTTAAATCAGTCGGAACTACATGGTTACGTTTTGTTTACTACCGAGCAGGGTGCCGACTGTTTTCATTGTCATGGTGGGGCGGGTAATCCGCTGTTTACCACGCATCTGTTTTATAACAATGGAAAAGATACTCTGTTTACGGATCCCATGGACAGATATGCCATTACCGGTAAAGAGCGTGACATAGGAGCCTATAAAGCAACCACATTGCGCAACATTGAGTTTCAGGCACCGTACATGCACGACGGACGTTTTAAAACACTGGAAGAGGTGATTGATTTTTATTCGGAAGGCCTGCACAACAGCCCATATGTTAATCCGTTGATGCACCATGTGGCTGACGGAGGGGTTCACCTTACACCCACTGAAAAAACAGATTTGATAAATTTTATTAAAACGTTGAGAGACGATAGTTTTCTCACCAACCCTGCTTTTTCAAAACCCGACAGGTTTCCCGACGATTACAAATAGTTACGAAGGATAGAAATTAATTTTCCTTTGGCAATGGGTTTCGAAATATAATCGTCACACCCTGCCTCCAATGCTTTGGCTTTGTCATCGGAAAAAGCATAGGCAGTTTGTGCTATAATAGGTATGGTTGGCTGTGCTTTTTTTATAATTCTGGTAGCTTCGTAGCCATCCATTATCGGCATTTTAATGTCCATAAAAATAATGTCGATTTCATCAGCCTTTTCGTCGGCAATCTCCACAGCCTCTTTGCCCGAAAATGCATGTAACACCTTAGCCCCAAGTTTGGTAAAAAAGGCTTCAAAAAACTGATAATTTCTCTCTTCATCTTCGGCTACCAATATTACTTTGCCATCAAGCCTGAAGTCATCGGAAATTCTGACATTACTGTAGCTAAATGCAGTTTCCTCGGTTTTTTCCAAAGGAATGGTAAAATAAAAAGTGGTGCCTTTTCCTTTTTCGGAAGAAAGCCAGATGTCGCCATTCATTTTTTCGATAAATGCCTTGGAAATGCTTAAACCCAACCCTGTTCCGGGATAAACCTTCTTGCCATCGGTATCCCAGGTTATTTTGTTAAAACGCTCAAAAACAAGGTGGTGATTTTCCCTGCTAATACCAATACCGGAGTCCTTTACATAAAATTCAATTTCTTTTTCCATTATCCGATAGCCCATTTCAACATAGCCATTGTCGGTAAATTTTATGGCGTTGTTTATCAGGTTAACAAGTATCTGTTTTACCTTTGTTTCATCAAGCATAACTGCCTGTTCGTTATAAAATGTATCTGGAGTAAGGCGCAATTCAATATTTTTTTTGTTGGCAGTAAGCAGGTGCTGGTTGTAAACTGCTTTCATTAACTGATTAACATCCGTTGGCTTTTTGTGAAGGCTGATTTGCCCCGCTTCAATTTTCGACATTTCAATTATATCGTTAATAATCTCAAGAAGTGAATAGCCACTGGTATTAATAATATCGACAAACTGTTTCCGCTCATCGTTGCCAATTTCTTCATCCTGCAACAGCGCGCCAAAGCCCAGTATTGCATTCATTGGAGTTCTGATTTCGTGACTCATGTTGGCAAGAAATGCCGATTTTAATTTGTCACTCTCTTCGGCTTTGTTTTTGGCTTCTACCAGCTCTTTTTGAACCTTAATTTTATCGGATATGTCGTGAATAACCGAGTAAAATACTTCTTTCTTCTTGCTGTTTAAAACGCCGGTATATAGTTCCACATCTTTTACAATACCGTTTTTTAGTTTATGCTGAAACAGAAAATGATTTTGCTCCCCGGTTCTCACTTTATTAAGAAGTGTTTTTAGTTCGTCAGTGTTTTTAATATTAAACTCAAACACCGATTTTTTTATAATCTCGGTATTGGTGTATCCGTAAAAATCGCAGGCTGCCTGATTGGCTTCCAAAATATTACCATTAACAGGATCGAATATCAGCATAATCGACTTGTTTTCGTAAAACAATGACTTAAAGCGGTTTTCACTTTCAATCAGTTTTTCTTCAGCCTCACGCTTTTTGGTTATATCCTCCTTTATTCCAACATAGTTAACAATATTACCCGATTTGTCTTTTATGGGTACAATTAAACCCGACTCGATGTAAGTTTCACCACTTTTTCGTTTATTGATAAACTCGCCTGTCCATGTTTCTCCTTGCGAAAGGTTTTTCCACATTTCGATGTAAGTATGGAACGGTGTTAATCCGGATTGTAAAATTCTTGGGTTTTTCCCAATGAGTTCTTTTTCGCTATAGCCGGTAACTTTTTGAAAAAACGGATTCACATATTCAATGTTTCCTTTTAGGTTAGTAATGATAATTGAAATAGGACTCTGCTCAACAATGGTTGAAAGTTTTCGAATCTCCTTTTCGCGTGCAACGCGCTTTGATATGTCAATCCAAACAACGTGTATCACCTCTTTTCCATTGATTATCAGCAGGGTAAGGGTTACGTGAAGATAAATATTTTTGCCGTTTTTTGTGGTGTGTATCCAGTCAAAACTGACCGGCCCTTTTTCAATAGCCTGTGTAACATAGTTGCTTACAGCTTCATGGGATGGAATTCCGCTTTCCTGAAATTCGGGTGATATGTCGCCGGGTGTTTTACTTATTATTTCACTTTTGTCGTTATAGCCAAGCAGAACTGCCGCTGCCAGATTACAGTCGATAAATTTAAGTTCTTTCGACAGAAGTAACTGAGGAGTAAGTGATTCGTTAAAGATGCGCCTGAATTTATCTTCACTCTCTTTTAGTTCTTTTTCGGCTTTTCTTTTCCCGGTAACATCTTCGATGGATGCCAAAAATGCAATTACGTTACCTTCATCGTCCAATTGAGGAATGTATTTGGTTATGGTAATAATTTTTTGGCCGTCAGGGCTTATGCGTTCATTTTCAAATTCAATAAGTTCGCCTTTTTTAACAAGGTCTAATTTATCTTTAATGGAGTTGTAATATTCAACAGGTAAAACATCTTTTGCATTTTTTCTGATAAAAAAGCTATAATCCTTACCGTAAAAGTCAGCATATTTTCTGTTTACATATAAAAATTCATTTTCTTTCGAAACATAGGCCAATAACGCCGGTACTTTGTCAATAATCAACCGGAGCAATGCCCGTTGTTGTTTAATGTGATATTGATACTCTTTTTCCTTGGAAATATCAACAATAATGAGCTGATGGCAGGCCTCTCCATCGAAGATAACTCTTTCGGCATATATTTTAACCGGAAGCCTGACACCTTTATCATTTATTAAAACTTCCTCAACGGGATATTGTATTTCTTCGCCATTTTCAAACCGTATCATCCTGTCGAGGTTTCTTTCCCGTAATTCGGGGGGAATAAATTCAAAAATGTTTTTTCCGATTACATCCCTGAACCTTTTGCTGTTGGTAAGCTTTTTGCCCGTTTGATTTATAAACCTTATATACCCGTCTTTATGGATTATTAAAATGAAAGGCAGTTGATGAATTAACGTTTGGTATTTATTTTCGCTTTCATCCAACAAATCGCGGGTAATTCGTTCTTCGGTAACATCTTTTAAAATAATAGCGCGAAAGTTGTTATCGGCAACTACCGATTTTAACCTGACCCAGATAAGCTTTTCCTTGGTGTGAAAGCGAACGGTTACTTCATTTGCTTCACCTCTTCTTGTTTTTTTCTGAAACCGGCGAAGTTTTTTATAATCGGCTTTTGAAACCAGTTTTTCATAAAAAAACAGGTCTTTTGAAAACACTTCGGGATTAATATTGAAAAGTTGAAAAAAGTTAGGGCTTACATAGATAGGTTGCTCCGAACCTCTATTGTAAATTAGATATGCCTCAAAGCTTTGAGAGATAACCTCAGGAAAGACAGCTGATAGGGGATGGTCTTGATTCTTTTGCTTTTCAGGAACAATTTTAAATACACCTTCTATTTTTTCTCGTTGCCCGTTTTTTTCAAAGAGCCATGCCGTGTGCATAATTTCAACAATTTCCCCATTGGGAATATTTATTGTGTTTTTAAATATTTTGCCGTTATTTTCTTTTGGGAAATCAATATATGTTGAAAGGAAATCCTGATAATTGCTGTTTCTTGCAAGATTTATCAGGTTTTCAAGCGTACTGTTGTTACCTACCGGTAAACCGAATTGCTTGTATAAAAAGTCGATGCCCGTAATGGTTTTCTCTTTGGCATTGTACAACCACCGGTACACATCTCCAAGAAAATCTTCGGAAGAAAGTATTTTTTGCCAGGATGCTACCTCTTTAAGATATTCAATTTCTGTTTCAATGGGTTTATTGTCAGATGTGTTGCTTTTATTCAAACCTGTTTTTTTCATGGTTCCCATGTTTTCCATTTATAGATTTAATCCCAAATCTGGATAAAATTTGGATTTTTAAAAGTATAAAAAAATGGGAAACAACCGGCTTTTTTAATAAAATATCTTTTATTTAACCGAAACAGGGTCGTTAACCTTTTGGTTTAAAAGCGCATAGTCAATAACATCCAACAGCTTGTTAATATATTTAAACTCAAGGCCTTTAATATATTCTTCCTTAATTTCCTCAATATCCTTCCGGTTTTCATCCGATAGAATAATGGTATTTATTTTAGCTTGTTTGGCAGCCAGTATTTTCTCTTTTATACCTCCAACAGGCAACACCTTGCCACGTAAGGTAATTTCGCCTGTCATGGCAATTTTTGACTTGACTTTACGCTGTGTAAAGGCCGAAACCAGTGCTGTAAACATGGTAATTCCGGCTGAAGGGCCGTCTTTTGGTGTTGCTCCTTCGGGAACATGAATGTGAACATTCCACTTTTCAAATACTTCCGGTTTAATGTCAAGTTTATTGGCATGCGCTTTCAGGTACTCAAGGGCTATGATGGCTGATTCTTTCATCACGTCGCCAAGGTTTCCGGTAAGTTTAAGGTTTCCTTTTCCGGGACTCAGGCTTACTTCAATAAAGAGTATTTCTCCACCAACGGGTGTCCAGGCCAATCCTGTAACCACACCTGCCACATCGTTTGATATGTCGCGGTCGCGTTGAAATTTTTTTACGCCAAGGATTTTACGTAGGTCTTCTTGTGTAATTGTTAGGTTATAAGGCTCCTCCATGGCAATATATCGTGCTCTGTTACGAATCACCTTTGCAATACGCTTTTCGAGCCATCGTACACCTGCTTCACGGGTATAATCTTCAATAATAGTTTGCAGTATAGGTTTGCTGAATTTTAGCTGATTTTTTTTAACGCCATGAGCCTCCAACTGTTTGGGCAATAAATGACGCTTTGCTATTTCTACCTTTTCTTCCGTAAGATATCCGCTAAGCTCAATTATCTCCATACGGTCGCGGAGGGCGGGATGGATGGTTGACAGGGTGTTTGCAGTAGCAATAAACAGGATGTGCGACAGGTCGAAGTTTACTTCGAGATAGTTGTCGTAAAAGGCCGAGTTTTGTTCAGGGTCGAGTATTTCAAGCAGTGCTGCCTGCGGGTCGCCGCTGTAGTTGTTGCCACTTACCTTATCTATTTCGTCCAACATAAACAGCGGGTTGGCCGATTTAACCTTTTTAAGACTTTGAATGATGCGCCCGGGCATGGCGCCAATGTACGTTTTGCGGTGCCCGCGCAGTTCGGCCTCATCCCGAACACCGCCCAACGACATCCTGATGTATTTTCGTCCCAACGATTTGGCAATGGATTTGCCGAGTGAGGTTTTACCCACTCCGGGAGGGCCTACAAAGCAAAGGATAGGTGCTTTCATATCCTTTTTAAGCTTTAATACAGCTAAAAATTCCAGTATCCGTTCTTTAATGTCTTCCAGTCCGTAATGGTCGGCTTCTAATACTTCTTTGGCATGTTTTAAGTCGAGGTTGTCGGTAGTAAACTCATTCCAAGGTAGTTCAACCAACAGGTCGAGGTAGTTTAGCTGGATTGAATATTCGGCTGCAGCAGGGTTCATCCGCTTTAGCCGGGCCATCTCGTTTTTAAACACTTCGGCTACCTCATCCGACCATTGTTTTTTGTCGGCTTTCTCTTTTAACTCATTAATTTCCGTTTCGTGCGGACTGCCGCCAAGTTCTTCCTGGATAGTTTTAAGTTGCTGGTTTAAAAGGTAATCGCGCTGCTGCTTATCCATGTCAACCTTTACCTTTTTTTGGATTTGGTTTTTAAGTTCCAGCATCTGCAACTCTTTGGTAAGGTGTTCCAACACCTTTTGTGCTCTGGCTTCGATGTTGGTCATCTCCAACAGCTCCTGCTTTTGGTTGTTATCGACCGATAAATTGGAAGAGACAAAGTTTACAAGAAAAACAGGACTTTCGATGTTTCGCAGGGCGAAGGCACTTTCCGAAGGCAGGTTGGGCGATTTGTCAACAATTTGAATAGCAATATCCTTCACCGAGTCGATGAGTGCTACAAAATCTTTTGTGCCGGGGTTTTCTTTTTTGGGTTCATAATTACTGACTGCTGCTTTTATATACGGGTCAAGTTGCGTAACCGCATCAATTTGAAACCTTTTTTTACCTTGAATAATGGCAGTAGTGTTGCCGTCGGGCATTTGTAATATTTTAATAATACGGGCAACAGTACCAACTTTATGCAGGTCATCTTCAACCGGTTCTTCCACTTCGGGATCTTTTTGAGCCACAACACCGATGGTTTTATCGCCGGCATAGGCATCACGAATTAGTTTGATGGATTTATCACGGCCAACGGTAATGGGAATAACCACTCCGGGAAAAAGCACTGTGTTTCGCAAGGGAAGAATAGGTAATTCTTCAGGAATCACCTCCTCATTCATCACTTCCTCGTCTTCGGCAGAAAGAAGTGGGAAAAATTCGGTATCGCCATCTATTATATCAGAAAAAAGTATTTCGCTCATATTTTTACGTCAATTTGTCAGTATAAAAAAATATAATTCATTCATGTCAAACGCATCTTGCTAATAGACAGTAAGATGCGTTGTCATATATAAATTATTATTACAATTTGGTTTAACAGGTCAATTAATATGCCAAACAGTAGAAAACGCTAACGAAAACGTTTTTTTGCCGAATCTTCAAAAACATGGGTAAGGATGTTTTTGTCGGCTTGGCTTAAGCTAAGGCCACGGCGAGCCATAACAGCTTCCGCAACCTTAAAGGCACGGTCGATATGGTATGTTTGAAATCCGCGTGTTCCTCCCCAGCTGAAACTTGGGATAAAATTACGTTGATATCCGGCCCCAAAAATATTTGATGATACCCCCACAACCGTGCCCGTGTTAAACATGGTGTTGATACCGCATTTTGAGTGGTCGCCTAACATCAGCCCGCAAAATTGAAGGCCTGTATTAACAAACGATTCTTCTTCGTACGACCATAAGCGTACCGAATCGTAGGTGTTTTTCAGGTTAGAGGTGTTTGTGTCGGCACCAATGTTACACCATTCGCCCATTACACTGTTGCCCATAAATCCGTCGTGTGCTTTGTTGCTATAACCAAAAACCACAACATTGTTAATTTCGCCACCCACCTTGCTGTGAGGACCAATGGTAGTTGCTCCATAAATTTTAGCATCCATTTTTACCACACTATACTCACAAAGGGCAAAGGGGCCGCGAATTTTTGCCCCCTCCATAATTTCAGCATCTTTACCTATGTAAACGGGGCCGTTGGTAGTATTGATAAAGGCGTACTCAACTTTTGCACCCTCTTCAAGAAAAATTAATTCCCTGTTGCCGGTAACAAAGTTTGTGTTGCTAACAGGCTGCGATTTTCGGTTGTGGGTTAACAATTCAAAGTCTGCCACAAGGGCACTGCCATTATAGCGATAAATGTCCCAATTATTTTCAATTTGGATAAACTCCAAATCTGTTTGAACGGTTTTGTCGGATTCGGATGTGTTTACATTTTCAACATCGTCCGAACCCAACCACATGGCTATTACAAAATCACCCTTTGCCAGCGTTTCACCTTGTTGTAACTTATTAATAGCATCAGCAAGCTCTTTAGTGGGTAGAATGGAGCCGTTGATTAAAATATTTTCCTTGTCTTTTATCAAGGGGTATTTTATACTCAAATAGTCTTCGGTAAGTGTAGAGGTTTTAGCGTTTAAAAGTTTTTCCCATTTCTCTCTGATGGTTAATATTCCAACCCTGATATCGGCCACAGGCCGTGTATATACAAATGGAAGCAGTTTGTTACGGTTAAAGCTGTCAAAAAGTATGTAGTTCATTTTACTTTGAATAATAGAATGAAATTAAAAATTATAAAAGTTATCGTCAATAAGCTTGTCGGCAACCCGTCTGCGAGCCTCTTTAATGTTGAAAGGTTTTATTCTTACAAAACTTTCAAAATGAGACAACAGGTTCTCCTGCTCATCGCCTTCGGTAAACGAACCAATGGCTTCGTAACCTGCCTGATAGATTTCGCCGGCAAGCGTTTGGGTTAAGATGTCGAGGATATCTTTATAGACTGAAATATCACTTTTCAGGCCTTTGTTGTCAAGTTTTTCAACGCGGAGAAGGGTTGATTCCAAAACATAAACATTCATCATCATGTCGGCCAGTTTCATTAATATCTCTTCTTCAAACATAAGCTTACGGCCAAATTTTTCCTGAACGATGGGGATAAGATAGAGCAGGATATTTTTAAGGTTATCAACTATTGCATGTTTGTCGGAGTAGTAATCGCCGGTAAGCTTATCAGGTGAAAGGTTTTGTTTTATTTCGTCAATTTTCTCGTAGAGGTCAATTTTATGTTTTTTACCTTTTTTAGTAATGGAATCTATCACAATCATGCGATTAATTTCGTTGGTTCCTTCAAAAATCCGGTTAATCCTTGAGTCGCGATAACCACGTTCAATGGGAGTTTCGGCTGAATATCCCATCCCTCCGTGAATTTGAACCCCTTCGTCAACAATAAAGTCGAGAGCCTCGGAACCGTAAACTTTCAGCATGGCGCATTCGGGTTCGTATTCGGCAATTCCTTCAATATTGGCGGCACCATAAGGTTTTTCCTGTTCTTTATACGACTCAATGGTGTCTTCGATGTCTTTGCTGGCACGATAAACTGCCGATTCGGTTGAAAAGGCTTTTACAACCTGATCAGCCAGCTTTTGTTTAATGGCGCCGAAATTAGCAAGTTGCGAACCAAACTGTTTGCGTTCGTTGGCGTAGTTTACCGACTGTTTAATGGCGCGTCGCATGCTGCCAATTACGGTTGCCCCGAGTTTTATTCTGCCCACATGCAAAATATTCAGGGCAATGCGAAAGCCTTCGCCACGACGTCCCAGCAGGTTTTCAACCGGAACTTTTACATCGTTAAAGAAAATCTGGCGAGTGGAAGAGCCTTTAATACCCATTTTATTTTCTTCGGGGTTCATGGTAATACCCTCGCTGTGCGCTTCAACCAAAAAGGCGCTTAAAACGCGGTCGTTGTCAATTTTAGCAAAAACGGTTAGCAAATCAGCAAATCCGGCATTGGTAATCCACATTTTTTGTCCGTTAAGAATATAGTGTTTGCCGTCATCGCTTAAAACAGCTTTGGTGGAACCGGCATTGGCATCGGAGCCTGCACCCGGTTCGGTTAAGCAGTACGATGCAAGCCATTCGCCGGTAGCCAACTTGGGAAGGTATTTTTGGTGTTGCGACTGATTTCCATAATAGAGCAGGGGCAGGGTGCCAATTCCGGTGTGTGCCATAAAGGCAACCGAAAAGGAATAGCCGGAGCCTATGGCTTCGTTGGCTTTCATATTGGTTAAAAACGACTGGCCAAAACCGTCATACTCTTCGGGAACGGAAATTCCCAGAAGGCCAAGCTCTCCGGCCTGTTTAAGCAACATGGGCATAACACCCTCTTTATGCTTATCTAAATCATCAAAATATTGTTCTACCTGGGTTTCAATAAAATCCTCGCATGTTTGGGCAATCATCTGTTGCTCTTCGTCAAACTCTTCAGGAATAAAAACATCGTTAACGTTTACGTTTTTAATAAGGAATTCTCCTCCTTTTAATGCGGCTTTAGTATCCATAAAAATAGGTTTAAAAATTTATACGCGTCAAAGATATACTATGTAACGAAAAGAGAAAGGCTTAAAGGGAAATTTTTATTCAACAAAAAACCCCGCCACGAATCTCGTGGCGGGGTTAGGGTCAGGTTTCCATAATCGGACTAGTCGTCCAATTCCTTTTTATTCATGTTATAAACTTTTTTACCACCATAGGCAGCGCCTAGACCGAGGAGAATAAATAATCCTCCGCCAATGGGCGCCCCGCCACCAATGGGCTGGCCTTGCGGACTTCCGTCAGGGTCGGAAGGTCCCATAACCTGTGCGGTTGATAACAATGGTAAAACTGTCAGGAAGCTTATTACAATTAATGTTTTGAATATATTTTTCATTTTTTTATCCTTTCTTTATTATTTAATGAAAACTTTGGTTGTATAAACTTCTCCGTTGCTGATAACCCTTACCACTACGTAAGCGTTGGAAGCATTTACCGGAACTCTTACAATATCTCCCGGTGGTAGTGTTTTATTTACCAACGTTCGTCCGGTTATGTCATAAATGGTTAGAACTTTGTTCTCATTGGCAAGTGCTTTGCTGCTTAAAACATACACATTCTTCTCATACGCATAGGCGCGTATGGCCGAATGGGTATTGTTGTTATCAATTCCTGTAACCGAACGATTGAAGTGTAACCTGAACCGGTCGGGGTTTTGATAAGTTGTTGCCTCGAATGTATAAACCGGATTGTTGTTCAGGTTTTGAATTTTATTCAGTTTAAGGTCTTCAAGCACAACATCTGTTTCAGGCAGGCTGCTTAAGTCGGCAACAAGTGTTTGAGTTCCATTTACACCGGCTTTGTAACCAACGGCAACGGTTCTTTCGTCACCGGGGTTGAGAGCAGGCAGGCTGTTTTGACTCAGCTCCTCTTCAGGAATAATAGCATATACCTGTGGTGCATCACCGCTAAAGGCAAACATCTTACGAGTGTCACGACTTTCAAATAGTTCATCGGCACCATTAATAAACAGGATGTTCAACTCATCATAGTTGTCATTTCCAAACATGGCTTTGAGTTTCATCATGTCCAAATTATTTGAACGGGTGCTTTTGTAATAAGCCTGTGATGAATGAACTCTGGCAGCCAAAGGAATGGTAATGGTTGGGCTTGCAGCGTTGGCATGGATAAAGAATCCCTGTCCCATAGGAATGATACCACCTGATAATGCACCTGTTTTTGTTGTAGTATTATAATCTTTGTACAAAGTATTACTCCATACCCAGAAAGTACTGTCCACATTGGCCATGTTCCAGGCACCTGAGTCAAGGGCAATGGGGCTGGCAAACGGGTTACCAATTAAGTTGTAGCCCAGCGGGTCAGCCCCTGTATAACTTAAGGCGGGGGTACTGGCAGTAGTAAGCGCAACATCGGCACGGTTTAAGGTACCGGTGAAATTAAATGTCTGTGCAGCAGAACCGCCAACCCATAACTCATAACCGGCTCCTACATCTAAGGGGTCAGTCAGGGTAGTCATATAAGTTCTTGAATTGTCAGGCTCATTATAGTGCGTAATCCAAACATCAGGCGAACCTCCCAAATATAAATTATTCAGGGTTTGGCCTTGTACAGGAGACGAATAATCGTGCCATACACCGGCTGTGGTGTAACGCTGAATGGTGGCGTGGCCGGAAACGATTAACAGTCCGTCATTTAAAATAGAGGCGTCTCCGGAGGCATCCGATTCAATAACCAGACTGTCAATGGTAGTTGCACTATTAAGGGTTGGGTAATTTGTTAATCCTGTGGGGATGGTTACCACAGATGTTGACGATGGTAATCCGGGGTTCCAGTTTCCGGTTGTATCCCAATCATTGCCTGAGGCACCGGTCCAGGTGGCTGTGGCCACTACTTCAACAACTTTAATATCGTCAACATATAGATTAAATTGATCAGCATCACTATAACCGTGGAAGCCAATATAAATGGTTTCTGATGATGTTGGCGTAAAGGTTCCTGTACCCATAAACCAACTTGTGTTGGTAACATTGCTATTGTCAAATATGGGTGTCCCTGACATGGAGGTTGAGGCGGGTGAGCTACCCCAGTCAACAGCCAGTTTTTCAGGAAAGCTGGGGCTGGCAGCTCTATAAGCAAATGAAACTTCATAGGTTACCCCGGCAGTTAAATTAAGCCCTCTTGTAAAGAACCAGTCATTCATAGCTGCATTTGAATTCCAACGAATCTTAGCAGCGTTTGGCGCACTTAAGCCATCTGTTGATGTTTCCCATGTATAAGCATCACCGTTGGTATTTTCTACGGTCATACAGAATGGAAAATCAGGAGCTGTTACAGCATCAAAGTTTTGGAAGTAGGGTACAGAGGTTGCATCACATTCTGTTGAAAAACTCCATTCAGTTCCTGCAACGGTATCACTTGTACCATTGTACACCGTGCTTACCGTCCAAAAATATTGAGCGCTGTAATCCCAGTTTGAACCACGTTTATAGAGGGTGTCGGTAAGACTGTAATTGGCAAGCACATCACTTCCACCGGAAGTTGTTCCAATATTTAGTAGATATTTGGTAGCATTATCTACAGGATTCCATGCTAAAGTATCTGATGAAACTAATATTTTTGAACTACCATCAGCAGGGTAAGGACCTGTTGCCAATCCGTTGGCGGTTGTGAACGGGGTAGCTGATTTAACCCACACACTATTTGAGCCACTACCGCAGGATGCACGAACATACCATTCGTAAGCAGTAGAAGCTAACAGTGTATCAACGGTTAAAAAGGTGTCAGCGGTCACAGTATAATAGGCGGCACCGGTAGTATCAAATCCTGTTTCGCCAATTCTGACATTCCATGTGGTTGCCGAACCGGATTCTTTCCAGTGCATTTTAACCGAATTTAATTTGATACTATCTTCAGTTAGTGATAGAGGCTCAGGACAGGCAGGAGGAACTCTTACCTTAAAGTTGTCAATAAAAATGTCGTTGTCTTTGTTGGTAATAGAAGATGATCCGTAAAAACCAATCTTCACTGTTGAGGAGTAAGCTGTTAAGTCGATGGTAACATGCTCTCCTGTGTTGGAAATAATTTCAGGATAAGTCCACACTTCTAATGTATCTTTAATACTCCATGTTGCACCATTATCTGTTGAAATAACAACAGCAAGTGTATCATCAGGCCCTAAAGTATCGGCATTTGTAGTACCATAGTGCGTTAATGCTAAATCAAATTCCAACTGATAAGCATCACTACTTAAGTCAATTGAAGGTGAAATTAGCCAATCTTTTTTAGTGGTACCATAAAGATCGAGCTTGGCACTTTTGCCGTTTGCAGAAACATTGGCAAAATCATCCTGTATCCATGCAGATGATGTACCTGATAAGATTGAAGGATTACTAAGATACCCGGTTGTCTCTGTCCAGCAAATGGGTAAATAATCAGCAAAATCCTGTGTGTATTCGGGTGTATATACACCACATTCGGTGGTGAAGTCCCATTCAGTACCGCTAACAGTATCGCTGGTTCCGTTGTATACGGTACTTACCGTCCAAAAATATTGAGTACTATAATCCCATGGGTTGCCGGCTACATAAATAGTGTCAGCAATGCTGTAATTAGACAGCACATCGTTTCCGCCTGTAGTTGTTCCAATATTTAGCAGGTATTTTGTTGCATTGTCAACAGGATTCCATTTTAAGGTATCAGACGAAACAAGCACGGGGTCTGTTCCATCGGCCGGATAAGGACCTGTAGCCTTTCCGGTTGTGGTTGTAAAGCTGTGAGAGCCAATCCAGTCGCTGTAATCGCCCCCTCCACAGGATGCTCTTACATACCAGTCGTAAGTAGTGGAAGCAAGCAGGGTGTCAACAGTGATGGTATCGTTGGTAACAACTGAATAGCTTGTTCCGGTAGTATCAAAACCGGAAGTACCGATTCGAATGTTCCACTCGGTGGCAGAACCATTTTCTGTCCAGCTCAATTGAGCACTGTTCAATTTTAAGCTGTCTTCAACCTGAGCTGTAGGAGTAGGACATGTAGGTGCTTCTCTAACATTAATTGTGTCTATAGCCATATCGGATGTATAACCGGAACCGGTTATTCCCCAAATTTTCAAATACACATTGCTGTTTCCGCCATAGCCATTCAAATAAATAAAGTCTGTATTCCATTGGTTTCCTTGGTCACCAGATACTGACCATATAGTATCCCATGTTACACCATTATCTGTTGAGGCTTCAAATTGTAAAGTTCCCATAGTTGAACCATACATGTGGTAAGCAAAACTTACTTGCGGAATGGTTAATGAACTAAAGTCAAATGACAACAATAAACCTGCTGTTTTGTCCGGATTATTAGGAGAGGAAGATTCTGTATATATGTAGTAGGAACCTGAGTAGGCACCTGAAGGCCCTGTGCTCCCTGACGGGGTACCTCCTGTTCGCCGTGTCCAGTCAAAGTCATCGCTAGCCATTTGTTTCCACTGTCCAAAGTCAGTTTCAAAACTTTCATTATATGGGAAGGTTGATACAGTATTGGGGACAATTTCAGTAGTAAATGTGCTTGGTCCTGTCCATGTGCTTGAGTCTCCTGCACCGCAAATATCTCTCACATACCAATCGTAGGAAGTGGAGCTGGATAAACCTGTAAGCGTATAAGGATTGCTGGTGGTAGTCACAAAATGACCTGTACCCTGAACAAATCCTGCAGTATCCCATTCAATTTGCCAATTATTTGAGCCACCGGTTGTCCATCCAAGGTTAGCCTGAGAGTTTGTAATATTGCTTTCTGTTTGGGCTGTAGGAGCCGGGCAAGCAGCACATGAAGTTAATCCCGAAGGAACAGCAGGATCCCCAATATCTCCTGGAGTAGCTCCACCAGCACCTTCGTCACCTACCATATTACCACCTTCATCGTACACCTGATATTCGTTCTCTGTTGAATAACTTCCTGCAGTATAATCAAATGACAAAACATCACCTATGTCAGTAGGGATACTATGTGATTCAGGTCCAGCCCCATTTGATAATGTTAAATCGTCATAATATAAAGTACCATTTACATATACATCAAGTACGCCACCATTCCATCCATCACCATATGAATCAATTAGATCCACATGCCAAACACCACAAGTTCCGGCAGTAGAAAAAGTAGTTGGTCCTGTCCACGTACTTCCACAACCATTTTGTACATAAGCATCATATGTTGTTTTTGAGGTTAATCCTGTAGCTGTTGCGGTAGTGTCGTTCCCAGCTGTTGTGCTGCCTGAAGAAACAGCAGTTCCTGTACCCGGTGTGCCACCTGAGGCAACAATTTCCCAGTTATAGCCCGAAGAACCTGAAACTTGTGTCCAGGTAAGATCTGTCGTAGTAGTTGTCGCATTGGAAACCGTTAGTGTGGTGGGGGCAGGGCAACTTATACCTTCAATAACAAATTTATCTACAAAAGTATTTTTCAACCCATAATCACTAGTTGCTGTAAGTTTAACCTTTACAACATCATTTCCGATGATATGAGAATAGTGTACCCAGGTAGTAGCACCACTTCCATAGGTTTGTATGGTTTCGAGCAGTGACCATGCACTTCCGTCAATTGAAGTGTAAACATCAATGGTTGCCGGCGTTGAGCTGCCGTCATTATTCCACCAATAAAAACTGAGTGTTGGATTTGTTTCAGACGACACATCAAACACAGGAGTAATTAAGTCGCCCGTTGTACCGCTGGAATAATCATAATTATTAAACATGGCGGCATAACTTCCATCATAAATATTGGCAGAACCGGGTCCATGAGTATCTCCGTCATCTTGTACCCAGGTACCATCTCCAGAAGAAGGGTCTAATGTCCACCCTGTTGGTGGCCAGGTTTCAAAACTCTCGTCAATGACCTGACTGATTGCAATACTACTAAACACAATAATGCTTAGTGCTAACAATAGTAATTTTCTTTTCATAATTAATAGATATTTAGTTAAAAAATATAAAATTTCTTTATTTAAGAGGTGCTAAAATTAGGTAAAGAAAATTGATTAACGGAAGTTTTGTTTTGTGAGTTTATAAGTGGTATTGTTTAATTTATAAGTGGGATTTTTTTGCTGGATATCTGCTTTATCTCTATCCGACTATTTTATATTGAATATTGCATTATTAAAACAATGCAAAATTGATTATGGTACAGGGAATCTAAATTCGTATGGCAGATTGTTTTAAAATAAAATCGGCAGGAATAACAACCGTTCTGTTAAGCGTTTCTTCGCCGTTAATTTGCGAAAACAATAGCTTTGCGGCTTCTACCCCCATTTTAAAGGCAGGAATTTTTAACGTGGAGATTCCTGAAGTCAGATTTTGTAACGAACAATCGGAACCAACTCCAATGAGCATCAGATCATCGGGTATAGCCATCCCTTTTTTTTGCGCAAAAGTGTAAAATTCGAGGGTGGATGTCATATCTTTTACAACAAAAGCCATGTCCTGTCCGGTATTTTGCAGCAATGTTTCAATTTGCCTGTCAGCCTCACCTGGATAAATTACAGTAAGGTCGTTTAGGTTTAAACCAAGGTTGTCAAATACCATTTCAAAGGTGGAAACAAGGTTGTTGTCAACAGGATTATTTTCATCCTTTAACAGCATCGTTATTTTGAAAGTATTGTTGGCTTTAAGATGGTTTACAATTCTGCTTACGCCTTTAAACAAATCGGGGACTACGCGGCAGGTGTTTAAATCGCTCTCCGTATCGAACAGGGTAACCAAAGGGATGTTATCTTTTTGAACGGCAGCATAAAAACCGGCAGGCAACAAACGGTTTGAATTAACATGAACAATTCCACTGATGCCATATTTTCGAAAGGTTTTAAAAAAAGCACTTTCCTGCGTTTCATCGCCATTTAAGTTTACAATAATCGCCCGGTATCCTTCCTTTTCAATTTCATCGGTAACCCCGTCAATTATTTTTCGGTTAACACACGACTCAATGGATGGAACCACAATGGCAACAGCATTGGTTTTGTCGGGGGTCATCAGTTCGGGAATTCCGGGAAAGTACCCCAGTTTGGTTGCTGCCCGGCGTACGCGTTCTTTTGTTCGTTTACTAATACGCGGATGGTTGTTTAGTGCCCTTGATACGGTTGATACCGAAACGTTTAACTCCCTGGCAATGTGAGTAAGCCCGATTTTATCCTTATTTATTTCTTCTTTCAAAATAGCTGTTAAATGTATTTTACTAAAAAAATACAAGTATAGTAAAAACAATTGTATCCTGAATAAAATTGCAACTAATTCTGTTATTTCCTATTTTGATGTGCTGATTTATTCAGAGACATATTGCTTGATGTTGCGTTAGTTGTTCATAACGGGATTCCACACTACTCTGCTCCCACACAACCTGATAACATGTTTGGACGGGTAATCTGAAAAATGTCACAAATAAGTTTGGGGTAGCTCCGGGCTTAACCCCGGAGGAGTGTAGAAGGGTCTTGATTTCATCCTCTCTCACCCGATAGCTCCGATAGCTATCGGAGGAGGGGTTTAGCCCGGAGAATGTAACAGGCAGTTGTCTTTTGTATTAATTGCTATTAGTCATTCATATCCTTTGGAAATAGCAGCATTGAAATGTAAAGATGAATAACCTCCTCTAATTACAAAAGAAAAATATTTTATTTGTGCGCAAATCCTGCAACAATGTTTATATTTGTGAAAAAATATAGTAAACTATAAATTATTTTGCACTACATGGAAAGAAAATATTTTGCACACGAAACGGCAGTTATCGACGAAGGGTGTACCATAGGAGAGGGGACAAAAATCTGGCATTTTTCACATATTATGAGCGATTGTATTTTGGGAGAGAATTGCAACATCGGCCAAAATGTGGTGGTGTCGCCGCAGGTTGTTCTTGGAAAAAATGTTAAGGTTCAAAACAATGTATCCATCTATACCGGTGTAACTTGTGAGGATGATGTGTTTTTAGGACCCTCTATGGTTTTTACCAATGTGGTTAATCCGCGCAGCAATGTAAACAGGCGAGGACAATATACTAAAACCGTTGTTAAGCGTGGAGTGAGCATTGGCGCCAATGCAACCATTGTTTGCGGGCACGATATAGGCGAGTTTGCTTTTATTGGTGCCGGTGCCGTTGTTACCAAAGAGGTGCCGGCTTATGCGCTGGTAGTGGGAAATCCTGCACGGCAAATAGGTTGGATGAGCGAATATGGCCACCGGCTTAATTTCGATGAAAATAACCTGGCAACCTGCCCCGAAAGCGGCGAAAAATATAAATTGGAAAATAATTCAGTAACTAAAATAAAATAATTATGAAGATACTTGTAACGGGCGGTACAGGCTATATCGGCTCGCACACCGTGGTGGAACTGCAAAACAAAGGTTTTGAAGTGGTAATTGTTGATAACCTTTCCAACTCGAAAAAGGAGGTGGTTGATAGTATTGAAAAAATTACCGGAACCAAACCCGTGTTGGAAGTTTTTGATTTGGTTGACCGTGATAAGACAGCCGATTTTTTTAAGCGCCACAACGACATAAAAGGGGTTATCCATTTTGCAGCCTATAAAGCTGTTGGTGAGAGTGTTCAAAAACCGCTGATGTACTATCGGAATAATCTGGTTTCGTTGATGAATGTGATGGAAAGCATGATTGAAAACAAAATTGAAAATCTTGTTTTCTCTTCATCCTGTACGGTTTACGGACAGCCCGATGAGCTGCCGGTATCTGAAAATGCGCCCATTAAAAAAGCCGAATCGCCCTATGGCAACACCAAGCAAATTGCGGAAGAAATTATTGCCGATACGGTAAATGTTGAACCTGTAAAAACCATTGCCCTGCGGTATTTTAATCCCATTGGGGCACACGATAGCGCACTCATTGGAGAACTTCCGCTCGGTGTTCCCAACAATCTGGTTCCTTTTATTACCCAAACTGCCATTGGCATCAGGGAGCAGTTGAGTGTTTTTGGTGAGGATTACAACACACCTGATGGTACGGCCATTCGCGATTATATTCATGTTGTTGACCTGGCAAAAGCCCATGTTATAGCCGTTAACAGAATGATTGAAGGTAACATGAAGAAAGATTTTGAGGTGTTTAACCTTGGTACCGGAAACGGATATTCGGTGTTGGAAGTTATTAAGTCGTTCGAAAAAGTAAGCGGGCAAAAGCTGAATTACAAAATTGTTGATCGCCGTCCCGGTGACATCGAAAAAGTTTGGGCTAATCCTGATTTCTCTAATCGTGAGTTGGGATGGAAAGCCGAACGCGGGCTTGACGAAATGACCCTCTCGGCATGGAAATGGGAAAAAGCCCTTAGAAACAATAATCAAAAATGGTGACAAAACAAAAACATAAAAAAGGATTCCAATTATCTATAAAATTATATTTAAATGAAAAAAATCTTAATTACGGGCGGCGCCGGTTTTATAGGCTCGCATGTTGTACGCCTCTTTGTAAATAAATATCCCGATTATCATATTTACAACCTCGACAAATTAACCTATGCAGGCAACCTGCTTAACCTTACCGATGTTGAAAATAAACCGAACTACACCTTTATTAAAGGTGATATTGTGGATGGCGATTTAATGCTCAACCTTTTTAAAACACATCAATTTGACGGGGTTATCCATCTTGCTGCCGAGTCGCATGTTGACCGCTCCATTGAAAATCCCATGGAGTTTGTAATGACCAATGTAGTGGGAACAGTTAATTTGCTTAATGCTGCCAAAGCTGTTTGGAAGGATAGTTGGGAGGGCAAGCGCTTTTACCATGTTTCAACCGATGAGGTTTACGGTGCGCTGGGTCACGAAGGTTTTTTTACCGAAGAAACGGCCTACGATCCTCATAGCCCCTATTCAGCTTCAAAAGCAAGCTCCGACCATTTTGTAAGAGCCTACCACGATACCTACGGTCTGCCAACCATTATTTCGAACTGTTCCAATAATTACGGGCCAAATCAGTTTCCTGAAAAGCTTATTCCCTTGTTTTTAAATAATATACGAAACAATAAACCCCTGCCTGTTTACGGGAAAGGTGAAAACGTTCGCGACTGGCTCTATGTTATCGACCATGCTGCTGCAATTGATGTAATCTACCATAAAGGGCCTGACGGTGAAACCTATAATATTGGCGGCCACAATGAGTGGAAAAACATAGACCTTATTAAGGTGATGATAAAAGCCATGGATAAAAAACTGGGACGCGAACCCGGTTCTTCCGAAAAACTGATTACCTATGTTACCGACCGCGCCGGCCATGATTTACGCTATGCCATCGATTCGTCAAAATTGCAAAATGAACTGGGCTGGAAACCGTCGCTTCAGTTTGAAGAGGGCATTGAAAAAACCATCGACTGGTACTTTAACAACGAGGATTGGCTCGACAGCACCACTTCAGGCGATTATCAAAAGTATTACGATAAAATGTACGGAAACAGATAACTGTTATTGATTTAGAATATTTAGGCAGGTATTTTATGGTTTAACAATCTAAAAACAGGAATTGTTGCCCGTAATCTGATTTTATTAACAACAAATTGTTATTTCTTTTTTGTTTAAAAAAGCATAAATAGTTGCGTTTTTAACTGATTTATTGATACTTTTGCCGCGAAATAAAAATATGGGGATTTGCTTGAATATTTAAAAAAATAATACGTTCTTTGCACTCCCTTTTTAAAAACGACTTAAAAACACGGAACGATGTCAAGAATTTGTCAGATTACAGGAAAAAAAGTGATTACAGGAAACCACGTTTCGCATTCACATATTAAAACAAGAAGAAGATTTCATCCTAATCTTCACACCAAGCGGTTTTTTATCCCAGAAAGCAATGAATGGGTAACACTGCGTGTTTCTGCAGCCGGTATCCGGGTTATCAATAAAAAAGGTATTTTTAATGCCATTAAGGATGCCAAGGAGAAGGGCTATTTTAACGCTTAAATTCCTAAATTAAAAAACAAAAAAAACGCTGCATCGTTTGATGCGGCGTTTTTTGTTTGTCTATGAAATCATTTGTTTAATCCGTGTAATTTGATGATAAAAATCATCGAATTACACGGATTACACGAATTAAGGTTTTTCTCTATGCCTTTGGCATAAAGGTAAACCGTTTAACAAATATTTTGCTCTCATTAACATCAGGTTAACTTTAAACAACCTTATTAATAATTTTCCTTAATTATTTGAGCGACAAGCTTGTTAAGCTTTTCAAAAACTTCCTGCTCCGAGCCTGTGCCGTCAATGGCGTAGTATTTGCTTTGTTTCCGGTAATAATCGATAACGGGTTTGGTTTTTTGTTTGTATTGCTCCAGACGGTTTATAATTAATTCAACCGATTTATCGTAAGGACGTGCTCTTTTGGTTGCTGCACGGGCATTTAGCCGCTTTAAAGCTGTAATGGTATCTATTTCCATCTCTATTACTGCCGAAACTTTCATGTGTTCTTTCATTAAAAGCCCGTCAAGTATATACGACTGAATCATGGTACGGGGGAAACCTTTAAAGATAAATCCTTTTGAATCGGGATGGTTTCCAATACGTTTTTCAATCAGTTTTATGGGGATTTCATCCTCAACAATTTCTCCTTTTTCCATATAAGGCTCAACCTTTTTACCCAACTCTGTTCCGTTGGCGATTTCCATACGAAGCATTTTTCCGGTAGAAATATAAACCAGATTATGCTCTTTGGCAATCAGTTGTCCCTGTGTACCTTTACCTGATCCGGGTTTTCCAAGCAACACAATATTTGTGTGAATTGTTTTTCGGTGCCCCTCAATAACCGATGTTATTTGCTCAAAAATTTCATCAATTTCGCCAACACCGTTTATTTCGTAATATTTACCCCGTTCCTTATAGTAATCGGCAACAGGAGCAGTTTTGTTATGATACTCCTTTATTCTTACCTTAATAACATCCAGGGTATCATCGCTTCGCCCCGAATCTTTTGCTCTCGCTAACAACCGCTCGGTTAACACTTCATCAGGAACTTTTAAGGCAATCATCATGTCCAATTGAGTATCCAGCTTAAGCAACAGGCCGTCAAGAATATACGATTGAACGACTGTTCGTGGGAAGCCATCAAACAGGATACCTTGTTTATCAGATGAATCAATAATGTTTTTTTCAATCATTTGTACTACCAGCTCGTCCGAAACAAGTCCACCCATTTCAATAACGCCTTTGGCTTCCATTCCTAAAGCTGAACCGGATGCAATTTCCGAACGCAACATGTCGCCCGTAGAAATATAAGTAAGGTTGTATTTTTCGAGTAATTTTTTCGATTGAGTTCCCTTACCCGCTCCCGGAGGGCCAAAAAGTGCAATGTTTAGCATAATCTTAAATTTTATTGGTCAATTACTTTGTAAATATCTTTTAAATTTCGTCCCTGTTCATAATAATCAAGGCCGTAGCCAACAATAAAGTCGTTGGGAATTTCAATACCAATATAATCAATCGGGTAATCTTCCTTAAAAGCTTTTGGTTTAAACAATAAAGTGGCAATTTTAACATCGTCGGCACCCATCGACAACAACTGCCTGATTAAGCCGGCAAGGGTAAGGCCGCTGTCAACAATGTCCTCCACAATTACAATGGTTCTTCCTTTAATATCCTGATTAAACCCAATCAACTCCTTTACTTTGTTGGTGGATTGCGTACCAGAATAGGAGGCAAGCTTAACAAAAGAGATTTCGCAGGGGAAATCGAGCTTTTTCATTAAATCACCTGCAAACATAAACGACCCGTTCAGGATAACCAGAAATATGGGTGTTTTGTCTTTTATTTCATCGCTAATTGTCACAGCCATTTTTCCAATGGCGGCATCAATTTCTTCGTAGCGAATAAAGGTTTCAAATTCCCTGTCTAAAATTTTTATAATACTCATTACAGATGTTTTAATAGCAAACGGCAAATATAAAAAATATGGCAACTACTTTTAACCGGGTTACAATTTTGTTGTCAAACCTTAAATTTTCCAAATATTATCTCCTTCGGTTGCTTTTTGTACTTTTTTTTCGTATCTTTAAAACTCAAAAAAGGAGGAAGTTATGAATGTTTTATTTGTTGATTTACAGAATGTTTGCCGTTCGCCAATGGCAGAAGCAATTTTAAAGAGGAAGTTTTTGGACAATCACATTATCGGATTGGTTGATTCGGCAGGTTTCGAATCGTTTAATATTAATGAACCACCTGACCCCAGAGCTGTTAATACAGCCGCCGAATACGGGGTGCTTGTTGACGGAAGAGCCAGAATTTTTGTCAAAGATGATTTTGACATTTACGACAAGATTTATGTAATGGATACCCAAAACTATTGGGATGTAATGGAGCTTACCAGAAACGAAAAAGATAAAGCAAAGGTTGACTATTTGCTTAATTTGTTAGAGCCGGGGCTGAACAAAACAGTCCCAAATCCATATAATTCGGGGGTTGCCGATTGTAAGCAAATTTTCAGGATGCTAAACAAAGCGGCTGATAAAATTGTTGAAATGGTAAAACTTGAAGAGGAGAAAAAAGCCGTTGCCAACAATTAAAATCCCATCGAAAAAAGATGTTGTTGAGGCTCATAATCGTATAAAGCCTTACATTCACCACACACCGGTGCTGACATCGGAAACTTTTAACCGGCAGTTCAGCACCCGTTTTTTCTTTAAATGTGAAAATTTTCAAAAAGTTGGCGCTTTTAAGTCCAGAGGCGCAGTTAATGCTGTTTTTTCATTGTCGGAAAGCGATGCTCAACATGGTGTTGCCACCCACTCATCGGGCAACCATGCACAAGCGCTGGCTCGTGCTGCTGCACTACGGGGAATAAAAGCTTATATTGTAATGCCCGACAATGCACCATCGGTAAAGGTTGATGCAGTAAAAGGATATGGCGGCATAATAACCTTCTGCAAGCCCACTTTACAAGCACGTGAAACAACATTAAATGAGGTTGTGAAAAAAACAGGTGCTTGTGAAATTCATCCCTACGATAAATTTGAAATTGTATGTGGCCAGGCTACGGGAGCAAAAGAACTTTTGGAAGATATTCCGAACCTTGATATCATTCTTGCTCCTGTTGGTGGTGGCGGTTTGCTGGCCGGTACAGCGATGGCAGCCAAATACTTTGGTAATCAAACAAAAGTTATTGCCTGTGAACCAGCCGGTGCCGACGACGCATTTCGCTCGTTTAATGCAGGCAGGATTATTCCCTCCGTGAATCCCCAAACCATTGCTGACGGTCTGCTGACATCACTTGGTGTGCTTAACTTTGAGATTATTAAGAATGAGGTTGCCGATATTGTAACTGTTTCGGAGAAAAGCATTAAACAGGCCATGAAACTGATTTGGGAACGTATGAAAATTATTATTGAACCCTCTTCGGCAGTTCCCTTTGCCGCGGTTCTGGAAAACAAGGTTGATGTCAAAAACAAAAACGTCGGAATTATTATCTCAGGCGGCAATGTTGATTTGAAAGCATTTTTGTAACATCTTTATTTATTTAGGAAGATAACCGTACATCTTCAAAGAGCATCATAATTATCAATAAACCTATCTTTGCAGAAAAAAATATTTTGGAAGACACGATTAAAAAAATTGCCGGTAAGCTGAATAAAGCATCATGGCAAATAAACAATGCGCTAACTTTGCTGAAAGAGGGTGCTACCATTCCGTTTATTGCCCGGTATCGTAAGGAAAGAACCGGTAATCTTGCCGACTTTGAGTTGTTGGAGATAGAAAAACTTTGGAAACAAGCGTTGTTGCTTTCCGACCGGAAAAAGGCTGTTTTAAAAAGTTTACAGGAGCAGCAACTGCTTACGGATGCATTAAAAACTCAAATTGAAAAGGCTGAAACCATTAACGATGTTGAAGACATCTATCTTCCTTACAAACCCAAGCGAAAAACACGAGCCACCATAGCCAAAGCAAAAGGCCTTGAACCGCTTGCAAAAATGATCTATTCCGAAAATGTTGTTTCCATCGATTCAGCAGCATCTAAATTTATAAGTGCCCAAAATGAGGTCAACACCCTTGAAGAGGCATTGCAGGTGGCACGCGACATTATTGCCGAATGGATAAATGAAAATGTTAAAGTGCGAAACATTGTAAGACACCTTTTTAATAAAGAGGCAAACATCGTTTCAAAGGTTGTTAAAGGCAAAGAGCAGGAGGGTATAAAATACAAAGCGTGGTTTGACTGGAGCGAAATAGCTTCGCGGGCGCCCTCACATAGGATATTAGCCATGTTCAGGGCTGAAAAGGAGGGAATTATAAAACTCAAAATAATTCCTGGTAAGCAACGAACGTTTGAAAAACTTGAACGCTTGATTGTCAGATATCATGGTGAGGCTTCCGAAGAAAAGCAAAAAGCCCTTAAAGACAGCATTCAAAGATTGTTGTTTCCATCCATCGAAACCGAATTTCGTCACCAGTTAAAACAAAAAGCCGACGAAGAAGCCATCAGGGTTTTTGCCGACAACCTGAAACAATTGTTGCTGGCACCGCCACTGGGGCAGAAAAACGTGTTGGCCATTGATCCGGGATTTAGAACAGGCTGTAAGGTAGTTTGCTTAGATTCAAATGGCAACCTTGTTCACAATGAAACCATTTTTCCGCATCCTCCTCAAAATGAAAAGGGGATGGCTATGAAAAAAATCAGCAGCCTTGTTGATGCCTATAAAATTGAGGCAATAGCCATTGGAAACGGTACCGCCGGACGCGAAACCGAAGAGCTGATTAGCAGAATGAAATTTAATAAAGATATTGTCGCAGTAATGGTCAACGAAAACGGTGCTTCCGTTTATTCTGCTTCGGCAACGGCTCGCGAAGAGTTTCCTGATTATGATGTTACCGTGCGCGGTGCTGTGTCCATCGGACGAAGGTTAATGGACCCGCTTTCGGAACTGGTTAAAATCGACCCCAAATCAATTGGCGTGGGACAGTATCAGCACGATGTAAATCAAAAACTTCTGAACGAAAGTTTACAGACAACGGTTGAATTTTGTGTGAATTCCGTTGGTGTTGACCTCAATACCGCTGGCAAGGAGCTACTTACCTATGTGTCAGGAATCGGCCCTGTTTTGGCTTCTGCGATTGTGGAATACAGGAAAGGCAATGGTGATTTTAATAATCGCGAATCACTTAAAAAAGTAAAAGGCATGGGAGCAAAATCGTTTGAGCAGTCAGCCGGCTTTTTACGAATAAAAAACGGTACCAATCCGCTTGACAGAAGTGCCGTGCACCCTGAGAGTTACCATATCGTCAGGCAAATAGCTGCCACACTAAAGGTGAAACCTGATGAGCTGATTGGAAACAAAAAACTGTTGGAAAAGGTAAATCCTCAGGCGTTTGTTACGGAAGAAACAGGGTTGCCAACTATTTTGGATATTTTAAAAGAGTTGGAAAAACCCGGGCGCGATCCCCGAAAACAGTTTAAGCTTTTTGAGTTTGATAAAAATATCAGAACCATTAACGACCTTAAAGAGGGAATGGTTGTAAACGGTATTGTAATTAACCTGACCAATTTTGGTGCTTTTGTTGATTTGGGCATAAAAGAAAACGGACTCATCCATAAAAGTCAAATTGCCGATGAATATGTTTCAGACCCGGGGAATCACCTCAAATTAAACCAGCAGGTCAGGGTTAAAGTACTTGAAGTGGATTATACAAGAAAAAGAATTGCATTAACCTTGAGAGGTTTCTAGCAGAATGAATAGTGTCATTATGATTGTCGGGTAAATGGAACATTGATAACGATTGGTGTTCCACCCCCTAAAGCATCAATTCTTGAAAGTGCCTGCTACAACATAAATAAGGCTGTGTCCGTTGATTATGTCTGAATTTAAGTTAGTTTCGTAAACAGAAAAAAACGTGAATTTTATTTACGTTTTTGAAAAGTCAAAACATAAATTATGCAAAAGGAATAAAAGTGAAGTCAAGGAATTGAAAATTTAGTAACTTGCCCAAAAATTAAACCAAGGCCACAGCTAGAAAAGTTATTCTGAAGTTTTTTTTGGACACTTTCAAAGGCCTAAAAAAAATCTTCGAAATAACTTTTCTCAAGGAAATGAACAAAATAATTAAACAAAAAAAGGTCAACATATTTCGGTATAATTTACTATTTCAACACAATACACTGAGGTTTAATACAGTCTTTTCAATCTTCAATATTGCTTTAGCAAAAGCATTTATTTTTATCTTGTTGTTGTCGGGCTTGCAGGCTGGCAGCCAATCATTCCCCAAAACAATTAAACTCGATGTTCAAGATGGCCTAATACAAAATACTATATGGGGTATTGAGGAAGATGCAAGCCACCGAATTTGGATAGGGACACCGGGAGGCTTACAGATTTATGATGGTTTTGAACTCATCACCATACCGAAAATAGAAGGGACTATCTTACGCTTACAAAAACACGATTCTTCCATTTATTGTATTACTATCAGTAACTTGTATAAATTTAACCCAACAGATTTAAGCTTCTCAAAAACAACTTTTCCAAGAACTTATTTCTATTTATCCGAGTTTTCGGAAAAAGGAATTATACTGTCAGCAGATAAAGATAGTTTGTTGTTTTTTTACGATTACAATCTTCGTAAAACAACCAGACATTCACAAATAAAAAAAAATGCTTCCCGCTTATTTGAATTTACACTATCCGGAATACCGTTTTTTGGGGGTGTAAATGGCTTGTTCGTAAATGACTCTATTCCCATTTCTAAATCTTATTGTAAACAATACGTTAAATATAACCTGCATCGCGCATTTATTGCATCGCATAAAGGCCTGCTTGAGCTTTTGGTAACTAATGGCAAATTGCAGGTAAAGCGTCATTTTAAGGATTTGAGAATTACGCATTTACTTGTCGATTTTAATAAGAATTTATGGGTGGCAACTGCCGACAATGGTATTTTTATGATTCACGGAAACTCGTTAAAATCGGAGTTTTTCCCAAAAACAAAACCTGACGGAAATCCATTAAGTTGTTGGAGGTTCAGCAAAATTGGCGGACAACTTTACGTTAATACAGCTTATGGGTTGGTGTCTGTCAATGAAAAAAACTGGCAAAACGAAAAGGTTCATCAAATTACTAAAAACCTGGCCTGCAACACTGCCGTTGAAGGTGATGATTTTATTTTGATAGGCAGCAGAAGTAATGGTATTTATCGATTGAAGAGTAATAAGTTAGAGCAGGTTTTCGTAAATAATTCCGAACAACTGGATAATATAATCGTTCAAATTGAAAAGAACAAAAAAGGTTTTTTGGCTTCTTCCAAATATTCATTTATTCAGCTTGACAAAAAGGGAAATTTTATCTCCCGGAGACTTAGCGATTTCGATGATGTATTTGGCTATACCATGGAGTTTTTACAATTTCCTAACGGAATAATGAACTCCCGGACAACCGGTGTAGTTGAGTTAGATTCAAATTTGAAAGTGGTAGGGAACTTCAAAGGCGATTCCATTCAGGTGGTTTCGATGATGCGCAAATATCAAAATGAATGGTGGGGCGTTTCCATGGATGCCGGCTTAATAAAACTGGAACACAAACAATTGGTTAAACAAATATTTCCCGACAAACATTTGTTTACTTTGAATAATTGGAACGACAGCACACTTTGGATTAGTGGAATTCATGGCGTTTATCAATATGCCGATAATTATATCCGTCCTTTTAAACCACAAAATGGCTTCCCCTTAAAAGAGTATAACCAAAATGCAGTTTATAAAGACTCGTTGGGATTTTTATACTATGCAGGAGTTGGGGGAATTCAAAAATTTCATCCCGACAGTTTGACTTTTTTTCCAAATCCCCCAACGGTTGTAATC